>Ga0315274_10001102_pt1 | contig 41963 bp, 45 predicted proteins | sample YL17G02_20_MG_FD_203700 | JGI IMG/M metagenome (GOLD analysis project Ga0315274, IMG submission 203700) | Sediment microbial communities from Yellowstone Lake, YNP, Wyoming, USA - YL17G02_20 | ecosystem: Environmental > Aquatic > Freshwater > Lake > Sediment | place: USA: Wyoming | collected...
CATGGCCATCAGCCTGATGCCGTCCTTGTCCACCTCGAAAGTGCCCTCTTTCACGAGGTTCACTATCGCATCGATGCACTTCTTCCACACTTTTGCGTCGTCCAGAATTATTTCGAAAATACAATCACCCACACACTTGAACACATTTTCTCCGTCGTAAAATGACAGGGACCTGATCACTTTCCATGCAAAACCAGTCAAAATCCCGCGAAAAGCTCCGTCCTTAAGGCCTATACCTGAAATCACCTTTTTATATGTTTCCAACATGAGAAGAGCACGCTCCGAAAATCAGCGGTTTTGTGGGAAAGATCGCTGACGCATCGGCAACCGTGTGGGAACGGTAAGGATTCACGTCGGTGAAAAGGAGCGCTTCTGCATCGTTTGCGTGGCTGATTTGTGTGTGGGCCATGCGGAAACACGCAGGAATTAATATTGGAAGGCATTCGCTTCGACAAATATCGAATGCGTGCCGCCGATGCAGCCAGCAGCAACCTGGAAACGAAAGAGATATTGGGGTGTAAACTTGAATTTCCGTGACATTCTCGCTGAGAAATCCGTATTCCTGAACAAGGATGCGCTATCGCCGCACTTCCTCCCTGACAGGATCGTGCATAGGGAGAAGGAAATCGAGAAGATCATGCGCGCCATCACGCCCGTATTCAAGAGCAAGAGACCGAACAACGTGTTCCTGTACGGAAAATCCGGGACAGGGAAGACCGCTTCTATCAAGTACATAGCCAAACAGTTCAGCGAGCTGCCGTCCAACGGCGTGATCAATTACGTCAACTGCAGGATGTACAACACAAGGTACAAGATACTGCAGAAGATCGCCGCAGACATCACAGGATTCTCCAAGAACGGATTCTCCCCTTCGGTATTCTATGAGAAGACATTGGACTGGGTGGAGAACGGCAGCAGGTTCCTGATCATAGTCCTCGATGAGGTCGATGTCATCAAGGACCTCAACGAGCTCATCTACACGCTCACGCGCGCGAACGACGACCTGAAGCGCGGAGGAGTCTCGATCGTAGGCATATCCAACAAGATAGACTTCAAGAACAAGCTCGACACCAAGAGCAAGAGCGCCCTCCTCCAGACCGAGGTGGTGTTCCCGCCCTACAACTCCGACCAGCTGAGCGCCATACTGACGCAGAGGATCGCGATCGGATTCAACGACGGCGGCTGCGACCATTCCGCGGTCAGCCTGGCGGCCGCGATAGCGGCGAGGGAGACTGGAGACGCGCGCTACGCGCTGAAGCTGCTCATGTACGCCGGCGAGATCGCCGACGAGCACAAGAACGATACCGTCACCTACAAGCACGTGGAGCAGGCGAGGAAGACCGTGGAGAGGGACCTCGTGTCCGAAGCGGTCGCGACCCTGCCCGAGCACCAGCAGCTCGTGCTCTACGCGCTGTCCACGCTCACCCTGAAGGGCAGCAGGTACCAGAAGCTCGGGAACGACCAGAACAACATGTTCATGACCGGCGAGCTGTACGAGATGTACCAGTCGGTGTGCAAGGACCTGAAGAAGGAGAAGCGCTCATCCAGATGGTGCAAGGAGTACCTGCGCGAGCTCGAGGCGCTCGGCCTCGTCGAGACGACAGAGTCCGGCAAGGGCATACGCGGACACTCCACGCTCACCAGGCTGCTGTACTCGCCCGAGTGGATCAAGAAGACAGTCGAGGGCATGGTGCTCCAGAACTGATTCTGCCTGCGTTAGCTCAAGCTTTTCAAACCTGACGTCAATATCCTAGCATGAGCGCTGAATTCAGAGAATTGACCAATCTTGACGTAGCGTTCCTGCTGCAGGAGCTGCTGCCCTTGGTCGGCGGAAGGCTGGAGAAGGCGTACCAGACCGCACCGAACGAATTCGTCTTCAGGTTCAAGGGCAAAGCGGCCAAGAGCGAAGACGAGCAGAAGCGCGCGAGGCATGACGTCACCATTTTCCTCCCTTACGCGGTCATGCTCACAGAGAAGGCGCCGCAGGAAGGGGCAGAACAGACCAATCTCGTGCTCTTCCTGAGGAAGAATCTCGAGAACCGAGTGCTCGCGGGCATAGAGCAGATGAACTTCGATCGCATATTGGTGTTCGACTTCGGCGAGCATAAGGTGATCGTCGAGCTGTTCAGGAAAGGCAACCTCATACTTACTGACGCGAACGGGAAGATACTAGCAGTGCAGAGAGTGGAAGAGGCGAAGGACCGCACCGTAAAGAACGGAGCGGTTTACGTCGCACCTGAGATGACGAAAACTGAGCCGACAATCGACGCGGTAAAGAAAGTCCTCGAAAAAGACTGGAAAGACGAGAAGGTGATCGTGGTGGTCACCCGGAACGTGAACTTCCCTGCGTTCTACCTTAACGAGCTGCTGACTGCGCGGGGCATCGACCCGAAGAAGAGGTTCGACAAGCTGACCGCGGAGGAGAAGGGAACGATCGCGTCAGAGATACATGAATTCGTCAAAGAATTGACCGAGAAGATGAATATCATCCTCCGTCCGGATGGGACTTATCTGCTGACAGACCAAGACCCTAAGCTTGACGACAGGAAGTTCCACTCATTATCCTCGCTGCTGGCTGAATTGCACGCCAGCGGCAAGAAAGAGGCGAAGAAAGCGGTTTCAGGCTCCGCAACTGAGAAGGCGCGGAAGAAACTGAAGCACCAGGAGGACAGGCTCGCACAGCTATTGAAGGAAGCGGAAGAGGAGAAGGCGAAGGGGGAATGGGTCAAGTCCCACGCCCATGAGGTCGAGGAGCTCGTCAAGGAGTACAAGAGGATAAAGAAGGGCGGCAGCAAGGATGAGCTGGAAGCGTTTCTCAAGAGGAACAAGGCGACAGTAGGGAAGAACGGGATAGAGATAGAAACGAAGGAATGATCATATCTCGTATTCCCTTATCTCGCCGTTCTCCAGGCCTTTGTATGTGTAGAACCCCTTTATGTCCAATCCTTTGATCGCGATGTCCAGGCATCTGAGGAAGTTGACATGGCCGCATATCAGGACAGTCTTGCCATTGAAGCTCTCCTTCAACCAGCTTAGGCATCTCTTCGCCCGTTCGTACTGGTCCAGGATAGATTCCCCGCCCTCTGGTCTAAAAGAGACGCGATCCAAGCCGTTCGCCATGCAATACTCTCTCGGATAGCTTCTCGGCTTGCCGATGAAGACGCCATAATTCCGTTCTGCAGTCAGGATTGAGATGATTGGAGTCAAATGATGCTTGCGCAGATAAGGTTCAAGTGTCTCCCGTGTTCGTTTCAGTGGACTCACGATAACTGCGTCAAACGTATAGGCGTCGAGCAAGCCGGCGAGCACCTTAGCTTGCTCCTTGCCTTTTTCCGAAAGGTGATTCGTATCTGGTGATTTCAATGAATTGTCGTCTATGACGTCAAGCGCGTTGCCTACCGATTCAGCGTGCCTAACAACATAGAGCTTCATGCGCTTAATTCAGTTGCTACTTATAAAAAGCGTTGATTTTGAGAAACAACAGGCCATGGACTACAGCGAATCCTCAGTCTTTCCCTTCCTTCTCCATGAAGTTGAGCATGTTGTCCACGATCCTGCGCGTCTCCGACGGCTTGTCCGTGGTGACGCCGTAGATGGCGAACCCATGGCTCTTCAGGATGAGATGCGCGTCCCTCACTTCTATCCCTGATGAGGTTAGGACGCGCGCGATCTTGGCGAGCTCTCCCGGCTTCTCTGGGAGCTTGACTGTCGTCATGTCTGATGAGAATGACTTGATGCCGAGCTTCCTGAAGATATCGTGTATCTTCTTCTCCTCGCCCGCGGTCACCCAGACGACCGGCGAGTCGCCGATGAGCTCGACCTCGAGCTTCGCTGAGGCGATGCCTGCCTTCTTCAGGACGTCGGACAGCTCCTTCTTCGAGTTGTCCTTCGACTTCGGCAATACAAGAAACTTCTTTGCTCGCTGCATGCCTCACTCTTACAATAAAAACAATTAAAAAACCGAGCCACTGCGTCTTCCGACGTTAGCTCATTTCTTCCTGCTGCGCCTGACCGATTTCTTCGCCGGCGCGGACTGGACAGGAAGAGAAATCTCGAACGCGGCGACAGGATGATCGATGCCGAAGTTCTCCAGCGCCTGCGGGTGGACCTCGCCGCACCAGCCGATGCTGGAACCTACGGTTCCGGCGGCCTCCCTCTTTCCTTTCTTCGCATTCGCTTCGATGAATGAGACGAAGCGCCCGGGGATGAGGAAGTCCCGCCCTCCTGCGTTCTGGTCCGCCTGTTCGGTTTCAGTGCCGAGCAGGTGCTTGACTATGTCGAACACGCCCATGATGTCGCTGAACGACGCGCGCTCCGCGGTGATCGCGCAGCAGAGCCGCGTGGAGCAGTTGCCCTTCTCGTCCGCCACGCGGCCGATCTCGAATAGCCTCTGCGGCAGGCCGCGCGTCTTGTTCGATGCGATCACGCCGAGCATCGACGGGAGCATGTCGGTGCGGAACCTCGTGAACTCATTGGTCCTCGGGTTCTTGATCTCCACTCCGCTGTTATAGATGAAAGCCTTCTTGTCGGTCCCCTCATTGGTGAGCGTCCAGGTGCTGAGCTCGTTGAACTGCGCTGAGACGAGCATCGAGCGCAGCGCCTCCTCCGCCCCGGTCTCCGGCTTCAGCGAGCCGATGGTCATGAACTTCGGAAGGTCCGGCTTCATGTTCTCGTAGCCGTAAGCGACAGCGATGTCCTCCACGAAGTCGACCCCATGGAGGATGTCCGCACGATACGGCGGCACTTCGATCGTGATGGTGTCGGCTTTCGCGCCCGCTCCTTCCTCAACGGTCGCGGCGTAACCCATCTTCGCGAGGAGCTCTATCGCCCGCTCCGGCTTGAGCCGGAGGCCGAGCGTCTTGTTGGCGAACTTCAGCGAGAGCTTCTCCTTGCGCTCGAACACGAGGCTGTTCTGCTCCCCGCCCTGCAGCATCTTGAGCTTGATGTTCTCTATGCTCGCGCCGCGGTCGTACAGCGCTGTCGCGAGTATGTGGGCCGTGCTGCGCACGGCGGACTCGGAGGTGCCTGTGACATCGATAAGCAGGTTCTTCGTCTTCTCAGTGAGCCTGGTGCGCTCGGAATTGATGATCGGCGGGAATGACAGCACTCCTTCGCTGTCCATCACCATCGGGTAGTCGGTCACGCCATCGAATATGTGCGCGTACTCCTTGCCCTTCGGGTGCTCCTTCAATATGTCCGCCGGCGACATCTCCTTGCCCATCTCCAGCGGGACGAATGTGACGTACTTGAACGCGCGATAGGAGAGCGGCGGAGTGACCTTGTCCAGGTCATGGATGCCGATGGCTATCTTCTTCCTCTTCCTGCCGAACGTCTCGTGCAGCTTCTCCTGCGCCATGATCAATGAGCGTATCATCTTCTCGTCTAACTTGACACCTTTAGCGGCGAACATCACCACCGCAGGGCGCGCCGGGACCTTGTCCACGTTCATGACGGTCTTGGACTGCTCGGCCTTGTAGCGCTTCGGCGCCAGCACGCCGAGGAACTGGCCGATCGCGCGGCCCGCTCCCTCTACTGTGAACATGTCGACGCGGTCGGTCGTGATGTCGGCGACTATCTCGTCCTCGGTAGCCTTGTCCACCGGCATGCCGAGCATCTCGAATGCGTTCACTAACTCCTCGAGCGGCCTGCTCTTGCTTATGAACTGCTCCAGTTCCTTCCTGTCGAACGTTATCGTTGCCATGATCGTTACCTTGTGAGTTCAGTCACGCTAGAACTTCGCTTTCGTCTTCCTCAGCCATTCGAGGTCGTTCTGGTAGGGCGTGCGGATGTCCTTGAGGTCGAGCTTCGCCATGATCGGCCGCTCGAGCGACATGCCCCACGCGAGAACGGGATACGCGCCCCAGAGCGGCATGGAGACCTCCGGCCGCAGTATGCCCGCGCCGGCGAGCTCTATCCACTGGCCGCGCCCCTCGTCCCAGCGTTCGACTTCGAGCGAAGGCTCGGTGTAGGGGAAGTAGTGCGGCCTGAACCTGACTTTCATCCCTAGCTTGCCGTAGAACGCCGATAGCACGCCCAGAAGATGACGGAAGTTAGCGCGCTTCCACGCCACTATGCCTTCCACCTGGTAGAACTCGGCAAGGTGCTTGAAGTCCGTGGCCTCGTTCCTGTACACGCGCCCTATTGCGAAGAACTTGCCCGGCTTGCTCTTCGGCTTCGCGCCCTTACCGCGGAGCTCGGATAGCCTGTGGGCCGAGATGCAGGTGTTATGGGTCCTGAGGACCGTCTGCTCCGCCACGCTCGGATCCCATGAGTATTTCCAATTCTTCTCCTGGACATCCTTCACGCGCTCCGCGACATCCTGCGGATACTCCATGTAGGCGGGCTTCTTCAGGTAGAACGTGTCGTGCAGCTCCCTCGCGGGGTGATCCTGCGGAGTGAAGAGCGCGTCGAAATTCCAGAAAGACGACTCGACCTCGTTGCCGGAGGCCTCTTCGAAACCCATGCTGAGGAATATCTCCCTGATCCTGGAGATGTAAGCGTTGATAGGATGAATGGTACCGTGGGCCGCTGCCTCCACCGGTGCGGCTGTGTTGTATCGCCTGAACCTGGCGTCCTTCCATGCGCCGGACGAGATCATCTCTGGGGTGAGCTCATTGACCTCTGCGCCCGCCGACTTGCCGGACTCGATTAGCTTCGTCGCCTCCTTCGCCGCCGATTCGCCGGCCGGAGTGAGGGTGAATGAGAATGATTTCTCTACCTTGAGCGCCGCGCTGCCTCTTTTCAGCAGCTGATCCGCCGATGCCTTGTCCGGAGCCTTGCCCGATTCGATCGATTTCAGAGCGTCGTAGAGCGCGTAGCCCCGCGGCGCGCTCTTGACCTCGAGCTTCCCGCCCGCGACCTTGACCCAGCCGAGCCTGCTCGCCCATGCGAGGCCGACCTTCTTCTCCTCCTCGCCGAGCTTGTCGATCTGGGTGAGCTTCCCGGCGGCGTCGAGCACGCGCTGCTCCGGGAACTGCGTCTTGAGGAAACGCTTGCCTTCGTCGGTCAATTCGAGGCGCTCTGACTTCGATTCGTTGATGAGCAGGAGACCGCAATCGCTGAGTGTGAACGCGGAGCGCATGACTGCGTCAGGATTCAGGGAAGCCGCCTTCGCCGCGTCCTGCAGCGGCACGCCTTTCTTCCCGGTGAGCGCCGATAGCAGTGACCTGTCGTTCTGATGGAACGTGGAGATGTCCACCGCGGAAGCGCCCTTGCCTTTCGTTGAGGTCATTATGACACCTTGCGTCTCTGGAGCATGTAGTAAGCGGCCAGTATGAGCGCCGCAGCGGCCACCAGGGAGATTCCCTCGGCCGAGAACAGCCACTTCACGCCCGTGATCCTCAGGTCGTCGAAGAAGCTGGCGACCTCGAACGCGAGCGACTCCTTCCTCTGGAACGTGAGCTGGGCGTCGGCGAGCGACAGCCTGCCCTGCCAGGTGAACTTGATCGCGCCGGAGGCGGGTATCTTGTCCTCGTACTCCACCGGCTTCGGGCTCATGATGACGTTGACGGCGTCCGATGGGAGGGTGATCTCCACCGAAGTGCGGTCAGGTATGTACTGCTCGCCGAGCGACGAGACCTCGAACGCGAGCGCCTCGGGCCTCAGCGTGTAGCCTATGACCCTCGGGCTGAGGTACTTCGTGACGTTGATCAGGCCGGTGTCGTTCGTCGGCGTCTTGATGTGGTACTCGTACGTGAGCGTGCTGTAGCATGATGTGCGGTCGGAATTGCAGGTGTCCGGCGCGGACGCGGTGACCCTGACGTTCTCGACAGGCGCGCGTGCGGTGTCAGTGTAGAACCTTATGTCGCTCAGGCCGAGCCTGTCCCTCCATCCCGATAGGTCGTTCGTGGTCTTGACCGACAGGCTGTACAGGTCTATGGAATCGGCGGAATTCATGAAGAGGCGAAGCTCGTTCCTCACGTCCGCGCTGCCGTCCTCGTTGACCTGCATCTGCATGGTCATGAACGAGCGCGTGAAAGCGGCGTGGGAGACGCTGAGCGCGGCTATAAGCACGAATGCGATCGCCAATAGCCGGGTCGCCCCAACGGCACCAGAACGCGTAGGAACCATGCATTATCTTCTCAGACGTAGCCTTTTAAATTTGGCTGGAATAGTGTTAGACGAGGCACAGGAAGCCTCACGTCGTACATCACCAGGTTTTGGCATGCCGGACTATATCCACTATCTTGGCCATTCAGGCTTCGAGATAAGCCTGAGGGGCAACATCATACTGATAGACCCCTTCTTCGGCGCAGGAATACGCGAATCCCTGAAGATACCAGTCCTCAAGCCGGCGCTCATACGGAAGGCGGACGTCATACTGCTCACCCACGAGCACAGGGACCACTGCGACCCGGACACGATCAAGGAGCTCGCGGAGAGGACCGGCGCGACTGTCGTGGCGCCCAAAGAGACGCTCGCTACTATAGACGTGAACGCGAGGCAGAAGGTGGACGTGAAGATAGGGGATCGGTTCCAGCTGAAAGGCGTCGACTTCTCTGTCGTGAAGGCGGCACACCCGCAGTCCCAATACCCTGTCGGCTACATCATCAACGACTACGTCACGATCTACCACGCCGGAGATACGTATCAGTTCAACGACATGCTCGGCATCAGCGTGGACTACGCGCTGCTGCCGATAGGCGGGAGCTACACCATGGACCCGATCGACGCCGCCAACGCGACGAAGCTGCTCCGGGCAAACTTTATAATCCCGATTCACTACAACACGTTCGACAGGATATCGCAGGACGTCAAGGACTTCTCGCGCCGCGTATCGCGCGGCAAAGTCATAGAGATGCGCCCGGACGAGTCGATATCGATCAAGAAATGATACAGATCACGTTCCTCACTGTATGATCACGCATTGGCCGCGGGCCGTTTGACGCCTGTGGCCGTATTGACAGCAGTGGAAGGGAGGGAGACAATGGCCGAAGAATTTTACTGCATGAAGGACAGGAAGAAAGTCAAGAGCGACAAGTTCGAGAAGAAGATGCTGAAGACGAAGACCGGTGAGCGCGCGCAGCTCGTGGGTATCTGCCCGGAGTGCGGCGGCAAGGTCTACAAGTTCGTGAAGGCGTAAGCCGCACGGATTTGATGTTTGAGCAGTGGTCTTGATGATAACCGAGCATAGGATCGACCGTTTCGAGATAAAGCGGAAGAAGGAGCTGGCGGAAGGCGGGAAGATAGATGTCTCCATAGACGGGATGACGTCGAAGAAGGACGGCGTGGAGATCAGGTACACGTTCGTCATCGACTATGCCAACGACAGCGGCCGCCTTGAGATGTCCGGGATTGTCAAGGCGAAGGAGAGCAACGGCGCTGAGATAGTCAAGGAATGGAAGAGGAGCAAGAAGCTCCCTGATGGGCTCTCGAAGGAGCTCTTCGACCAGACCGCGAACCTCAACAGGATAAGGGCAGCCGCCATCATGCGGGCGCTAGACGCAAAGATGGAAGTGGCGAAGAGGCCCGACAACCCTGCCGCCTGAGCCCTTCTATTTTCTGTTTTCCCTCTTTTTGTTTCATCATCCCCAGCGGCAGCGCTTGCGCAACGCATAAATAGGCGGGGAGAGGAATTACCCCATGAAACAGAAGGAAACCAGATTGCGCGGCGGAAAGACCGTGATGAACATACGGGTGCTGCGCCTGCTTGAAGGCAACAGGACCGATGAGCTCCTACAGCTAGGCGCCGGAGCGGAGCGGCCCCTCATCAAGGCGTTGAGGAACGGCAACAAGGACGTGAGGTACAACGCCGCCAGCGTGCTGTACACGTTCGGTGCCCGCGCGAAATTGGAGGGCAGGGACATCTTCGACGAGAAGACCTGGACTAGGATAAACCACGAGCTCATCGGAGTGGGGCATACTGAGATAAGAGTGCTCGACAGCGTGCCGCAAGAGCACATAGACTAGTTCTTTTTCTATACTTGAGAATCAGTGCACTTTCCTGTTCAGCCGTCCGCGCGACTCCAGGTTCCCGATAGTCTCGCAGTACGTGAAGTCGTCCTTCACAAGCTCCTTCAGCCTGCGCAGCTCGATGGACGACTTCTTCACCATGCTCTCCATGCACCTGCGCCGTATCTTGTTGCTGTGCAGCTTCAGCATCGGGCTCATGGACGTGACCTTGGCATGTATCGCGCCGTTGGATTCTAGTAAGAGGGTCTGTATCCCGCGTGCCGCGCAGTAGCCTATCTTGTCCGTAACCGAACGGTCGACATCTATCTTCCTCAGGCTGAAATCATACGCCCAGTCGCCGATCATCCAGCACGCCTGCGCCACGGCTATCTTGTCGTCCAATAGGAGACTTTCCATCTTCTTAACCATGGCACCATGGTACTTCGAGATTATCCACATCGCGCCCTGCCGGCGGGAGACGCAGTTCTCGTAGGCGATTGTGGAGTTCCTGAAGGGGTCGCTGAGCTCGAACGAATCGCCGGAGTACACGAACCGACCAAGCTTCCCTTGCGGCTCCGTCATCGCGGCGCCAACGAGCTTCAATTCCCCATCGGAGATCAGATCGAACATCCTCTTCTCCATCACTTTCACGGAGAGGATGACCGAGTCCTTGATGCCGTAGCTGGACGCGCCGAGAAGGCTGTGGATCATGCGGTCGCTCCTTCCATAAGCGCGAGCGGAGTCCTGGAAAAGGCCTGCGATAGCGATGTAGGGCAGTAGAGAGGGATCGGTCTTGCAGTCAATCGCCCTGCACACTGCGAAGTGGGCAGTCCCCATCGCGTGCGCGAAGTTGTGAGATGGAAGCGCGCCTCCGATCTCGTCCCAATAGCCGAGCAGCCGCGTGATCGCGAATCTCGTCCGCCTGTCGAGGAAGACCTGCCGGGCGGCGGCCAGCGTCTCCTTCTTGAATATCAGACTCATGAGTAGCGGCGTGTCGTGCTCTATCCTCTCGATCCGTTCGAAATCCAGACGAGGACCTGCCTTCTGCTCCTGGTCGCTCATGGATAGTTGCCTCTGATGAAATATATATTACTTGCTTTTTGTCCCGACGTGGTGCCGGAACCGGAGATCGGTTGGTCAGGCCAATATCTCCATCCTGTCCTTGGCTGCCTCTAGGTTCGGGAAGACTGCCTTGCCTTCCGCCTCGAATGCCGCCATGTCCTTGTACCTGTTGCCGATGTGATAGAGTATGAGCTTCTTCACGCCCGCTTCCTTCGCCACCTTCGCCGCGTCGCCGACGGTGGAGTGCCTGTCCTCGCCAGCCTTCTCCCTCATGTCCTCCATGAAAGTGGCCTCATGGAAGAGGAGATCGGCGCCCTTGGCGGCGTCAACGACGTTCCTGGAGTAGGCTGTGTCGCCGCTGAACACGATCTTCTTGCCGTCCTTCATGTAGGTGACGTCCTCGAGCTTGATCTTCTTCCCTTTGATAGTAGCTTCGCCTTTCTCCTGTATCGTCTTGAACACGCGGCCCTTCATGCCGAGCGACTCGCACTTCTCCTTGTCGAAACGGAGTCCTTTCTCCTCCTCGAAGGCGTAGCCGAGAGTCTCCACCCTGTGGTTGACCGCGAACGCGGTGATCTCGGCGCCGCCTGCGTCGTACTTCCAGCCCGGCTTGACTTCCTCTACAGTGAGGAACGATATGTCCTTGTCGATCAGCTCGGCCACGCGCTTCTTCGTGCCGGTAGGACCGACGATGAGCAGCGGGTCGGTGCGTTCCGAGAGCTTCAGCGTGTAGACGAGGCCAGGTATGCCGAGTATGTGGTCGGTGTGCAGGTGGCTGAGGAAGATCGCTTTGACTTTCGCGTAGCTGATGCCGCATTTCATCATCTGGCGCTGGGTGCCTTCGCCGCAGTCGAAGAGGAACACGTCGCCCTCGTAGCGCATGGCTATGGACGGGAGCGCACGCTCCGGCGACGGCGTGGTGGCGCCTGAGCCCAGTACGACAAGCCTGAGAGTCATGATGGATATCCTCTGTTGCAATTTAAATAATGGTCGTCATGGAGACCTTCCTTCGGCCCACATCTCCTCGAAGAAAGCCTTGTATCTCTGATGGATCTGCGGAGATGTTATCTCTATGGCAGTGGGTCGCTCCCCCCACATCAGCTGTATCACTTTATCCTTGATTATGACCACACCAGTAGGGGTGGTCCTCTTGACGAATTTCTGCTTGATGTTCTTGATGCCTTCAAAAGTATGCATGATAGAACCCTTCACTGCCAGGCTACCTATGGCTCTGTCGTCAATCTTCTTCTGCGCTAGCTTTTGATGGAAATTCCTTAGAAAAATCGGTGCGCTCGTGTCAAGGTATTCCTCTTTGAAATTGAACGCGTAATAGTAATCTCCCCGTTTCAGCTCATCAAATATCCGATTGAACATCGCCTTGAACGCCTTGTATCCCTCGTGCACAACCACGATCTGTTTTTCTTCCGAGTATTTGCGTTTCTGCTGCAGCTCATCCAGGATTGAGGTGAATCTCCGTTTCCGGTCCTCTATTAGATTCAGTATCTCCTTAGGATCGTCCGCTTCGTAGTGCTTCGTCTTGGAGACGACAGTGTAGCTGACCAGGCCCTTGGCAATCAATCTCTCCAGCGTCTCATAGACTTTGGTATACGGAAGCCCCGACTTGGCAGATATCGGACCAACGGTTGTCGAGCCCAGCTCAAGCATAGCCAGATACACCTTGATCTCGCGCTCGGTGAATCCTAGCTCCCTGAGAACGTCCGTTTCCATATAGTCGCTACGGAATCGTGATTTTAATGCCTTTCTATTTATACCCCCAAGTGGGGTAACAATACTAGATATAGGTAAAACTACCATATTAGCCTATGGTAACAATGAAGAGATTGCCGAACTCCGTGAAACGGATAAAGGATTACGAAGGATATCGCAATCTGTTCTGCATAGACCAAAGCCTGAAGGAGCTTAATCCTACGGGCACGTTCAAGGACAAGACGATGCAAGCGCTTGAACCAGTATTAGATAGGATGCCTAGAAAAAAGATCACGATTGGTGCGATTTCGACCGGAAACACTGCATTCAGTATGATTGAATTTGTTAAGAAGTATAACGGGGTGATGGGAGATGAACTGCTATCCGCAGTGATATTCATCCCTCACGATTTAGAGAACCGTCGTTTCTTTGGGCCAGATATGAGTGGGATGACCATCCCAGCAAATGAATACATCGCAATTCTTGAGAGGGGGGCGAAGGTTATAAGATTGAACTTGGGAAAGCCAGGCGAAAATCCACGCAAGCGTTATTTCGATTCATTGACACTCGCACAGAAGGCATTTGAAGCGGGGTTCGTCCATGACGACGGATTGTTCATCGATATAACCGAAGGATTGGAGCACACCAGATTCCTGCATGATTACGATATCTGGATGTCCCTGAACGGGAAGATGACGCAAAAAGATTATGCAAAAATGCCGAAGCTCGGAATCAGATCTTATAGTCCGATAATCCATAAAGGAATACATGAAATGAGGACTAGATTCGGAATGATGCCAGACTATGTTGTCTGTCAATTCGGCGCAGGGATACTATTCCATGAAATCGTCTATGAGACTGGGCCGAATAGCGGATATGAGCACCACATCGACGTAATCGCGATCTCGGTCGGAGACCCGTTGTCATGCGCGGACAAGATATACCCGTCCTATTGGGTAGACGATCCTGCGAACCTGAGAATCAGAGGTTGCGCCAGATCAAGGCATGATAAATCCAGCCGAGTTTTCGGAGTAGAGGATTGGGAAATCGGATGTGCGATGAAAGAATTGGGTACTACGCTAAATGCAGAGGCAAGCGGTATCGCAGGATTTGCGATACTCAATAGGTTGGATAAGATTGTCCCATGGCTGGATAGGAACAAACATGTCGTCCTCACAATCAACACTGGGAATGGACTGCCAAACTTCGAAAAAGAACTGAAGAATCGAGATCAGCAGCTGAAGACGAACACGAGCTCGCCGTCAGGGCCCGTCCTCTCCTTCTTCACGAAGCCGTAGCGGACGAACTGCACGATATCGCCGTCCTTGAGGTCCTTGCAGGACATCTCGCAGAGGCCGGTGTCTGTCTTCATGCTGTCCTTGCGCGGGACGTCGCCGTCCATGAGGTCGAGCGGTCGCATGACCCTCGCCTTGAGGCTAGATCCCGCCGGCACCCACTGTATCTTCTTCGCGGGCATCTCATTGGGCTTCGCCCTGACGTGCCGCGCCGTGATGGAATTGATCGTCACCTTCTCGATCTCTACATTGCAGAGGTCGCGGAGTCTTACGGTCTCGCCTTCCTCCACGTCTCCCTTGCTGATGAGCACTTTCTCATTGACTTCAAGTTTCCTGGAGCCGAAGTCGATTTCTGGATGGAACGGGATCGCGGCCTTGCCAGTGTAATCCTTGATTACCATCATCACCGGGTCCTTGACGAAATGCATCCGCCTGCTGACCGGGTCGAGGATCTTCCTGTTCGCGTGCAGCAACGGATCAAGAGTGGCTTCCTTCGATTCGGACGTGCTGATGCCCCCGAACGAGAGCGCGAACTCCCTAAGCGCGGCGGGCTGGATGCCCCTGCGCCTCAGGCCTATGAGCGTGAGAAGCCTCGGGTCGTCCCAGCCGTCTATCACCTTGTCCTGCACCAGCTTGCGGATGACCCTCTTCTGGGTGGAGTTGTTCTTCACGTTGAGCCTGGAGATCGAGAGCATCATCGGCTTGCGGAGCTCGAGGTCGTCTATTATCGCGTAGTAGAGCTCGTCGCGGAGCTCGTACTCCTTGGAGCGCACCGCATGGGTGATCCCCTGGACGGAGTCGAGTATCGGCGTCACGAAGTCGTACGAAGGCCATGCCGAGTATTGGTCTCCCTGCCTGAAGTGGTTCTCCTTCACGATCCTGATGAGCGTCGGGTCGCGCATGACGGCGTTCTGGGCGCGCATGTCGCCGACATACCTGAGGACCGCCTTGCCCTCCTTGAAGCCGCCTTCGATCATCTTCTCGAAGTCCCTGGTGTTCTGCGCCAGGACCTTGGAGCGGCAGGCGCACGCCTTCTTCGCCTCGCGGTTGGACTTGATCCGTTCGGCCGTGCACTCGCAGACGTAAGCCTTCTCCGCCCTGACGAGATCGAACGCGTAATCGTAGAACGTCTGCATGCTGTCCGATGTGAATGATTCCGACTGCCAGTTGATCCCGAGCCACTTCAGCATCTCCCTGGCCGAGTCTACGAACTCCTGCTTCGCGAGCAGCGGGTTGGTGTCGTCGATCCTGAGGATGAACCTCCCATTGGCGTCCTTCGCGGCTTCCCAGCTGATCAGCGCTGCCTTCGCGTGGCCGATGTGAAGGTAGCCGGACGGCTCGGGCGCGAATCTCGTGACCACGCGGCCCTCCGGATGGGGCGGCAGCCTGATGCGGCGCTCCTCCTTCGGCTTCTCCTGGAACTCGAACTCCTTGAGGCCATTCTCCACATCCTTGGCCGAGAGGGCGTTGACCTCGCTCACGGTGTTCTTGATAAGCGACATGGTGGACTTCATGTCCTTCTTCGCTTCCGGCGCCTCGGCGATCACCTTGCCTACCACCGATCCCATGTCTGCCTTGCCGTAGTCGTGCGCGTTCTTAAGCGCCCATTTCCTGATGACTTCCTTGAGTGCTTGATCGAGTCCCATCGTACCATCTTCAGTATGACATATTGAAAAAGGTAATCAAACCATCCACTTGCCCCTCTCGGTCAGGCCGCGGAGCAGTTCAGCGGTCCTTCCGGCGATCAGGGGCTTCGTTGCCTTCAGCTGCTTCAGGTCCGACGCGCCGGCCATGAACATCGCGATGCGCAGCTCGTCCTTCCACAGCGAGAGCGTCTCGTCCAGCTGCTTGCTCTTCCAGGCGAGGAGCAGCGGCCTCGCCGCTGCGGCGTAGCTCGCGCCGAGAGCGATGCCTTTCGCGACGTCCAGCCCGTTCCTGACTCCGCCAGATACTATGACTGGCTTGCTCGTGAATCTCAGTGTGTCTAAGAGGGAGACGACGGTCGGAATGCCGCTGTCCCCGAAGCTCTCGAGGCGTCCTTCGCTCCGGAGGAGCTCTATCCTGCCCCAAGAGGTCCCGCCGGCGCCGGCGACATTGATCATGGAGACTCCCGCGCGCTCGAGCTTGCTCGCGACATCGCCGCTGATGCCGCAGCCCACTTCCTTCACTATCACAGGAACGTCGACTGACTTGCAGGTCTCCGCGATCGCCGCGAGGCAGCCGCCGAAGTCCTTGTCGCCTTCGGGCTGTATCGCCTCCTGCAGGGGATTCAGGTGTATCGCGAGAGCGTCGGCGTCGACCTCCTTCAGCGCGGCCTCCACCTTCTGTATCATGCCCTTCTCCTTCAGGTTGACCGCGCCGATGTTGCCGATGATCGGTATGCTCGGCGCCACGTCGCGAACGTAATAGGTGCTCTTCAGCGCCGGATCCTCGGTCATCGCGCGCTGGGAGCCAAGGGCGAACGCGATGCCTGCCTTCTCCGCGGCGGCCGCGAGCGCCTTATTGATGGCTGTGGCTCCGCCGTAGCCGCCAGTCATGGAATCCATGATCAACGGAGCGGACAGCTCCTTCTTGAAGAATTTCACACCTGTAGATATCCGATGGAAGTCGATCTCAGGCAACGCGCAGTGGATGAAATCGACATCATCGAAGCCGGTCGAGACGCGCTTGTTCGCTACGTCCTCGTCCAGAGTGATTTCCACGTGGGACTTCTTCCGTTTCTTGATCGACATGGGTTCACCGTTAGTGTTCTGACATAATAAGCGAATCATCCTGTCTTACCGAACGCGATGGAAACGAAGCTCTTCACGCTGTCCTTCTTGCCGGTCGGAAGTGGCTTGCGCTTGAGCAGCCTTGGCGAGATGCCTGCCATCTCGGCGTAGATCATCGCCGTCCCGAGGACGGCCGGCCCGCAGATGCTGCTGCCGATTGACTCGATCTCGTCCATCATGCCTTTCGCGTTCATCTTCTCAACGTAATCGAAGATGTCCGAGTCCTCCTTCTCCGATCTGTCCGGAGCGACATCGTTGGAGAAGTCGGTGCTGCACACGAGTATTATGTCGCGTCCCGCCGAGATCGCCGCCTTGTCTATCGCGTTCGCGAGGTCCTTGGCGATGTCGAACGTGTGGGACGCCACGGATATCTCGACGCATCTGACTCCGCCGACCGCAGCCTGGATGAACGGCAGCTGCACCTCGCACGCTGGCTCGAAGTTGTGCGCCTTCTCATCGAAGTCGGCGAACACCGCCTCGCGGCCTATCGCGTCCGCGAGCTCGCGGTCGTTCTTCACTATGCCGAACGGCGTCCTCCAGTCCTCGCGCGATATCGCTATCGGCCTGCCCTTGCCGAAGTGGTCGGTGCCGACAACGACGAACGTGGTGAACTCTTGGACTCCGCGCAGCCTGGCGTACGCGGCCGCCATCACGTCGCCGCACTCGATTAGCTGGCCGTGCGGCACCACGATGGCGCCGATCCCCTTGAGAGGATCGGCCGCGGATTCCGCGTCCGCTGCGGTGAGCAGCTTGTCGATCTCAGCCTTGAGCTCGGTCTTGTCGCTCGGATAGTAGGTCCCCGCCACAGCTGGATAGCGCATTATACGTTTTGTTGCCGATGGTTTAAAAGAAGCGCAGTCGATGGACCGAAACCAGCCAGCTGTGACTAATGAATAAGGATCAGCCGCTCAGCCTGACGTTGATGACTCCGGCCGTCCTGTGGGGGATGGCAGGAGAGACGTCGTTGTCAGTGAAGTTCACGGAGAACCGTATGCGGTAGAGGGTGCCTGGCGAGGCGACCGCGCCGACGTTGAATGTCGCTGTGACGGGCGCCGAGAAGCTGTCGCCGTCCGACAGAGGACCTATCGCCTGTATGGATGAGGAATTGACCTCGCTGCCGCCCATCGGGTCCTTGAGCGTGTAGTCCATCCGCGTGATGTTGATCGAGAACCCCATGGTGTTGTGGGCCTGCAGGGTGAGCCGTACGCTCCCGTCGCCGACGGCTTCGAGCTTGAAATTGTCGCACACCAGGCCGGGGGCGATGTCGCACCGCTCGGCCACGTAGAACTCGGGCTTGAATATGGTGGAGTAGAGGACTGCCATGATCGCTAGGACGATGACGATGGCCCAGCCGTAATTGATGAAGAACTCGGTGGCGGCCTGCCCTCTCGAGAATCCTCCCTTCGACGCCATGTTAAGGCAATCGTAATCATTTTTAAATAACCTTCGCTATATCCCCTCTCATGGTGCGCATACCTCTTTTTGGCGACATATACGGGGCGGAATCCGGCGAGATAATCGTGGATGGAGAGAACATCACCGCAAGGCACGGCAGCGTGAAGATGACCGTGCCCACGAACTACCTGGACGAGGTCTCTATTGTCGAGAAGAAAGAGCTCGGGAAGGTGAAGGCGAGGATCGTCCTCTACGACGTGATCGGCAACAAGTCCGTGATAGAGACGCTGATGTCCGAGCCGAACTTCTACCTCCTGAAGGGGTTCATCAAGAAGAGATGATGCGCGTAAGAGAAGAGCGTAACGTTTGTCGATGTAGATAGGGGTGCGAATATGATAATCAGACCAGCGACTGTTATGGATGCCGGAGAGCTCATGGGCAAGGCCCTCAAGCTGATGAACACAGGCATGCTGACCATCGTGATCCAGAAGAAGGGAAGATACAAGGGAATCATCTCGGACAGGACGCTCATGACGATGCAGCCCCAGCAGAACATGAAGGTGGAGAGCATCGCATGGAAGGCGCCGGTGATAACCGACGACATGACGACCGACAAGATCGCGGAGCTGTTCGCGGACGGATCCCGCGAGCTGCCCGTGGTGCGCGACGGCGCGATAGTCGGGATAGTCAGGCACGTCGACCTCCTGAAGCAGCTGAGCGAGGAGGGCAAGATCCCGGCCATGAAGGTCAACGAGATCATGTCGCTGCCTGTGCTCGTGATCGACATAAACGAGAGCATCGCGAGAGTGGCGGCGCAGATGAGGAACTCCGGCGTACACCACATCGTGGTGGCCGAGAACGGGAAGCACGTTGGCATGCTGAGCACGGCCGATGTCCAGCCGTTCATACAGAAGGTGAAGACGAAGGCGCCGATGGGCCGTGAGAGGCTAGGCATGTGGACGATCTCGCTGAAGTCGGCGATGCTGTCAGCCCCCGCTCTCGTGAGGACGAAGCCCGGCGCGTCGCTCTCCGAGGCCGTGAGGCTCATGATCGACAACGGGATATCCGCGGTGCTTGTGGATGATGGGAAGCAGATCGGCATAATCGACGTGGTGGATGTCATCCGCGTCTCGATGCCTTCGGCCGAACCGGCGCTTGATATCATAGGTCTGAAGGGCGAAGAGCTCGAGTACCGCGACGCGATCAGGAGCGACACGATGGAGGCCATGAAGAGGATACTGAACATCATGCCCATAGAGTTCGCGAGGCTGACGATCAAGGTGCACGCGAAGACCGGCGGGAAGCACAAATACTCCATGCACATCCTCGTCTCCGGAAGGAAGACGATCGAGGCAAGCAACCACGGCTGGAAGCTGTTCACCGTCCTGCACGGTCTCCTGAACGAGGCGGAGAAGATGGTCGTCCAGGAGAAGGAGAAGCTGAAGGGCAAGAAGTCGCGCTACGGCAAGATGCGCAGCCTCTCCGTCAGGATCAGGGAAGGCGAGCTGTATCCGGGAAGGCTCGTGCGCTGAGCGTAGACATCGATCTGGTTTTTGTTTTTCAGGATAAGGCAGCGGGAGCTGGAAAAGAAGGTCAGGCCTTGGAGACCTGTATCGGCAGGCCGCCCTCATAGTAGGTGATGCGCAGGCTGTGCCTGCCCTGGCTCGCGCTGATGGTGCCGATGACGTCATACGGTACCACGCGGACGATATCGATGTCACCCAGCATGGTGCCGATCACAGCGACGATCTCCTTCGAGCTCGTGCCAGGCCCGACGTCGCCGATCGTCAGGTTTTTCAGGTTGTCGGGGAACGTGACCTCGATCACCGCGGTCCCGTTCGGGCCGATGACCCCGACCGTGGACACCGCGCTCGCCAGCGTATCGACCGCGCGCGTGACCTCCATGCTGCGGAACTCGTCCTGGATCGATATCGCGCGCGAGAACAGTATGTAGAGGAGCGGAAGCATGAGAAGGAAGACGAAGCCTATGATGATGACCGCCTCGAGAGCGATCTGTCCTCTCCGGCACTTGTTCTCCATGGAATCAACTCGCAGGGATGGTTTTAAACGCTGCGCTTGTTCGTGCCTCTCCCTATCCTGGCGCTCCAGTCCACCCATCCTGAGCGGAAGCGCTTCCCTTTCCCTTCGATGGTCGAGACCGCGTCGCGTACCGATGACTTGACGGGACCGGATGTGCTGACCTCGTAGACGGGGCAGACTCCCTTGAGATTCCTCTCCGCGAGCTGGGTGCAGTAATCGATCAGCTCGGCCTCTACGTTCTCCTCCAGCTTCGCTTTCGGATACCTACGCTTCTCCAGGCGCTTCCGTAGGAGGTCTGGATCCGTCCTGAGGACTATGCAGGCGTCCGCAGGCAGCCTCAGCTCGCACAGCAGGTGCCCCTCGATGACCGTATCGACGCGGAACTTCCTGGCGAGGCGGATGGCGCACAGCAGCTCTCTCCTGAGGGCAGCGAGGTCCGCCACCTTCGAGCCTTTCTCCTTCCTCTTCCAGAGGTGGAGCCCGGTGACGAGGGAATTGACGGCGATGACGCTGAACCCCTTCTTCGCGAGCTCCGCAGAAACCGTCCCTTTGCCGGTGCCAGGCACGCCTGTGATGAGCACAATCCTCGAGCGCATGTGTTAAGGCCACTCGTCCTTCTTATAAATCATGCGGAGATCCGAGATGCACCGGTTGATGTACCGTTCCGGCTCCCCTCTGGTGCGCAGCACATCGCGCAGGCAATCGTTGCCGATGGGCGGATGCATCATGTTCTCCATCGCGTACAGGAGGGCGAACTGATTGAGCGACAGCCGCCTGCCTTCCGCGACACCCCTCCTGATGAGGCTGAGCTCCCCGATGTACCAGGTGATGTCGTATCGCCTGCACTCCTTCTGCGCCATCTCCGTCAGCTCGGCCACAGCGGCCTTCAGCGACGGGCCTTGAGGGCTCTCGTTCGCGAATCCCATCTGCTTCTCTATGGTGTGCACCGCCCGCGGCAGCCGGTTGAGGTGCGCCCACGGCGTCCCGCTAAGCTCGGACTTGCCTTCCACCAGAGGAGGGAGCGAGAGCATCCGGCGCACAGGCGCAGCTGGATCCGGGCCGCGATTCTTCGGCCCTTGATTGAAATTGAACGGAAGCTGTTCGGCCATGTAATCCATTCCGCTTAATTTATATTTATATGTTCGCTTTATGCACGTCCTGTTCGAACAGTTTAAAACCTATCAAGCGAAATTGGCGAGAGGATTATGACGACGAGAGACCGCACCGGCGGCAGGAACCGCACACCGACCATCCTTTTCGCCATCCTGGCCGCACTGATCCTGGCGACCGTCGCGCACGCCGCATCGCAAACCCTGCCCCTCTCGTTCACTACCGGCGCCCTGAACATGACTGTCAGGCCTACCCAGGTCGTATGCGGCGAAATGCCATGCATACAGCAGTTCAACATCACGGTAACGAACAGCGATCCCAAGGACATCACTGTATCGCTCTATGAGCAGCGAGGCAACGAATGGGACCTGGTCGCGACCCTCGGCAACGTCTCCACAGGAGGGGGCGCGGTATTCGCGTTCCGCCTCAGCCTCTCCTACAACGGGCTCACCACATACGCGGGGAAGTACGCTCTGGTCTCGAACACGCTGAAATCGAAGGAGTTCGCGATCATACAGGAATGGGGGACGTACGAGACGAAATCGAAGGACATGCTCGCGCTCGGAGGATACATCGTGGCGCCATTGATCGCCATCGCGATAATCTCCGTGCTCTCTCTCGTGATCAGGAGCACGAAAGGCAGGAGCTATGGGGAGCCGTCCGAGTACACGGATAAGTCCCTGTTCAAGCTGCCCGAGGGCTCATCGCTCGGAGAGAAGCTCGCCTCGCTGCTGATCAATCCGATCACATGGGCAGTCATCCTTGCCCTCGCGATACTGTTTGTCGGGATAATAGAGTTCTCTTCGTATCCAGGGATAACGACGCTAACTAAGCTGCAGATACTCGTTATTTCCCTCTTCGCGGCCGCGGCCGTGCCCATCCTCCTGATGACGATGGCGTGGTTCGCCGACATCGTCGACCGCGAGCCGTTCAGGTTCATGGTCGGCATGTTCGTATGGGGCGTGCTTGCCGCGCTCATGGCGTTCTTCATCAACGGAGCGCTGCTCGCCATGTTCAACCAGAGCGCCGGAGCGCTGCCGCTCGTGCTCCTGTCCGTGGTGGGCAGCCTCATCATCAGCCCTGTCGTCGAGGAGGTCCTCAAGGCGCTCGGCCTCTCCATCATGTCGCGCCACCACGAGTTCGACGACGCGCTCGACGGGTTCCTCTACGGGTTCGCGATCGGAGTCGGATTCGCGATGCTCGAGAACTGGTTCTATTTCATCGCCAGGGTGGATCCGTTCTCGGTCGGGATAAGCGCGTGGGTGTCGGTCATACTGTACCGGTCGCTGTTCAACACCGTGGCGCACGGATGCTTCACCGGCCTCTGCGGAGTCCTCATCGGGATACTGAAGTCCCGCGACAGGTTCAAGCAGTACTACCACGTCGCGCTGCTGCCAGGCATATTCATCGCGATACTCCTGCACATAGCGTTCAACTTCACCGCGTTCATGGACGTCGCTGCTGTGTCAGGATACAGGGCGGTGCTGGTCTCGTTCAACCCTACGCTCGTCGTCGCGGTCGCGTTCGTGTCGCTCCTTGTTTATTCGGCCGCGGTATGGGACAGCAGGAAGAATAAGAGGCCGAAGCTCTGACGCGGCGCTGGCGTTAGGACGGCGAAATCGTTTTATATCTGGTACGGGCCAATTAATTATGAGATCAGAGGTCAGGACCAGCTCCTCCGGATACGGAATCGCTTACGGCGGGGGCATCAACGACCGGATGAAACGCACGGTCGCCAGAGTGGGAATCACTTTCTCAGTCGGTGCGGCCGTCGGCATCTGGGCCGGCGTCCATTTCACCAACCACAGCAACAAGCTGCTCAGCGAGACAGTGAGAAGGCAGTCTGATACGATCCTCGCTCTAGGCGGAAAGGATGCGAGCAAGACGGCGGAGATTGCAGACCTAACTGACGACAACAAAACGCTGTATCACGACAATCAGGCGCTCTGGAGGGAGCACGGACATGTCATCGCCATCCGGAAGGGCAAGTATCAGCCTGTCCTGAAGCATCCCGAAGGAGTCTCCCAGCCGGCATCAGCAAAACAGGCACATGCAGAAGGAAAAGTCACGGAAGCAACGAAAGAGCGGAAAGAGAAGAAGGGAATCTTCGGCTGGCTGTTCCGCCGCTGACGCTCATTCTGTTTGAATTGAAGAAACAGAGCTAACGTGAACAGCTGTTTCAATCTTTCTTCAGCCTGGAGAAGATGTCGCCGAGGCTCTCGATCATGCCTTTCCTCTCCGCCGAGGCGGAATCCTCGCCTACATTGTCGGAAGATTCCCGCTCGATCCCAAGGTCCTTCCTGATCTCCTCTATCGACCTGGTCTGCCTGCGCGGCAGAGCGGAACCGAGCCTCGCCTGCATGTCCCTCGCGTCCTCTATGAGGGCGCGCATCTCCTCCCTCTTCTGGGCGATCACATCGTCAAGACTGCGTTCCCTCTCAGCGACGGCGACCAGCTCCTGGTCGTGCTTGTCGGTGAGCTTCTCGATCTCGGCAAGGTACTTCCTCGCGAAACCGGCCTCGACGGACTCGCGCAGCGAGAGAAGCTCGCGCTCGTACCTGTCGATGTCGTCGAGCAGGCGCGACTTCGCGTCCGAATAAGCGGTGTGCACCGTGGATACCCCGCCCTCGAGGTCGCGCAGCCTTCCCACGAGATCGGTGGCGGACTTGCCGAAAACCGAGCTCTCGTCGAGGTGCGTCTCCACATCGTCCAGGCGCTGCCTTATGTCGGAGCTGGACGCCTGTATCTCGAGGAGCTTCTGCTCTAGGTCGCCGAGCTGCATCTGCTCGCGCTCGATCCTCGACCTCACTATCTCTATCGAGTTCTGGACATCGCTCTCCTTGGCCTTGTGCTTCTCATGCAGCTCCCTGAGGTCGCGCAGGTCCGAGTCCTGCTGTCTGAGGGACTTCTTCACGTCCACGAGCTCGCCGTTCACGGCTGACTTTATCGACTTGATCTCCGATGCCAGCGTCTGGAGGTCGGTGAGCACGCCGTCGAAGCGCGCCTTGGCCTCAGCCTCGGCGTTCCTGAGCTCTATCGATTCCACCTCGAGGCTCCCGAGGTTCTCGGGCAGCGACTTGAGGCGTTCCTTGAGGCTCTTGAGCTTCTTCTCCCTCTCGGATACGATGTCTGATATGACCGTTAGTTCTGCCTCGATCTTCGACTCGAGCGGCGCGTACGACTCCTCGAGCAGGCCCGCCTTCTGGCGCGACAGCGCGGCCAGCTCGGACTTCCTCCCGCGGATGAGGTCCATCTTAGCGCCGAGATCCGAAGAGAGCGATTCTTGCCTGTCGATCCTCTCGTCCGCGGACGCGTCAATCGTACTGTCCGTTACGTCGAACGCGAATGTCTGCGCGTTCTCGGCCCTGGCGGCGGCGGGAGTGATCCTCGAAGCCTTCGATGCCGTGGCTGGAGTGGATAGGTACCTGCGGAGCACCGCCCCTCTCTGCTTTGCTTTCCGCGAAGAGTGCTCCCTCCTGACTGAAGCGACTATGTCCGTGCCTGCGAGATCAGCTTCAGGAGCCCTCCCCTTCAACTTGGAACGGAGGCTCCTCTCGATCTCCTTGACCTCTTCGTCGACTTCCTTCCTTAGCCTCTCCTCCTTCCTGCTGAGGCGCTCCTGCCTTCCCTTGCCTGGTGCGTCGATCCTGTCGAGCTTCGGCATTAGCCTGTCTGAAATGGAATCATTCTGCCTCTCCTTCTTCGTTTCCGGCTTCTCCTCGTGGACCTTCTGCGCGACCGGGGCTTTCTGGGCGATGTAATCCGTTTCCTTCCTCTGCTCGGAATCGCGGCCGAGGCCGAGATCGAGGAGAGATGTCCTGACCTCCGGTTCCGCCTGTTTCGGCGTCTCACGTTCGACGTTCAGATGGGCTGAGCCCAGCCGTTCGACAACGCGGTCGACCGGGTCCGGCTCCGACTGCAGCCTGACGTTGTATCTGCCAGAAGAGAGAGGGACGGTCGGTTGCTTCGGCTGCCCGCGGACCTTGCCGCTCGAATCGAATGAGATGCGATGGTAGCCGGACGGTAGTGTCTTCGCGCGTCCGATGCGGTCTGCCTCGTCGTTCCAGGAGATGACGACCTTGGTGAGCTTGTACTCGACGTCGGCCATCCCCTGCTGTTCCAGTAGGTTGATGATCCGCCTGATGTCCTTCTCGTCGCCGCCCGTCTCCTGGATGAGCATCTTCAGGTCGACGATCTTCCTCATCTTGAGCGTCTCGATGATCCTGTCCGCCAGTGAGAATATCTCAGCATCCATCGTGCCACCAGTCCCCCCTACACCTAGATAGTAGGTTTTCGTTATATAAATAATTAGCGGTCGGCTGTTCCGGAGGAGCGGCGCCGCGCTTGCCTCGCCGCAGGCGGTTCAGAGCTCGTACTGCGTCCAGCTGGCTATGTTGAGGGCGGGCGAGAGGAGCATCTGCTTCCCTCCCTCCGATTTCAGCTCGATAGTCACGTCAGTGAGATGCCGCAGGGTAGCGACCGTCTTCTCGTCGTGCATCCCGGCGTCGAGATGGAAGAGCGTCGTCGCGTTAGATGCCTTCAGCCGCGCGCCGGTGATCTGGACGAAACGGAACACGACTTCCGGATTGTTGTAGAGGAGCAGCGTGGAGACGGACCGGAATACGGCGGCAGGGTTGTCGCCAGCCTGCTGGAGCGATTTCGCTATCCCTATCGAAAGGTCGTTGAGCGCGCTCGGCCCCGGCACCACGATGTCGCTGGGATCAGCCGCCTGCCCGTGGTCGCCAAGGGTCCAGGTGTAGCAGTCCACGAACCAGAGCGACTTGCCGGTGTATCTCGCGAGCGCGGCCTTCGATGCGGCCGACGCCCTCTCGATCTCCCGGGGGTCGGTGTCGGTGGTGACGAATATCCCCTTGCGGTCGTGCTCAAGGGCGTCCCAGATCGCCTTGACGCTGAACTGCGCCTTCTCGGTGCCAGGATGGAGCAGCAGCAGTATGTTCGAGGCGTCAGGAAGCCCTCCTGCGTCGTCTATCGGTTTTATCCCAATGAGCATCGTATCACCATTAGCGTAATCATCATTAAGCGTTGCGCCCGGCGCTCGGCGCCTGTCCTCGTCTCACTATCGCGTCTATGAGCGCCTTCACCGCGTCCACGCACCCGTCGCCCGTGACCGCGGATGTCCCGACTATCGGGACGCCTGGAGGCAGGCCCATCGCCTTCCGTATCTCATCTGGACGCATCGCGCCCGACGCGTCCTGCTTGTTCGCGGCTACGACATAGGGAATGGCCTCCTTACCGACGAGTGAAAGCATCTCCTTCGCCCTTTCGAACGATTCCGGATCAGTGGCGTCCACGAGCAGCAGTATCCCGAACGTGTCCTTCTTCAGTATGTCCAGCATGAACTCGAATCTCTCCTGGCCCGGGGTGCCGAACAGGTCAACGGCGATGCCGCCGTAGTCTATGAACCCGTGGTCGAGCGCGACCGTGGTGCCGAGCCTGTCCACCGATACGGCGCGGGTGCTCACCTTCTGTATGAACGATGACTTGCCGGAATGGAACGGACCGGTCACCACGAGCTTGGGCACGAACACGCCGACGCCGTCAAGCCCCTGCCTGAACGGGACGACGGTCTTCATGAACTTCCGCGGCGACTTCTCCACGAGGTAGAATGTCCGAGTGAGCGACCGCTCCTCCACGCTCTTCAGCCTGACGACGTACTCGAACCGCTTCGTGATCTCGTGGAGGAACTCATCGGAGAAGTCCCAATTCACCAGGGAGAAGACGGCGGTGGTCCTCATCTCGTTCGAGGACGCGATGGCGTCGTCCAGCACCTCGAGCGACCTGGAGCCGCCGTAGGAGAAATACAACCGGTCCACGTCGCTGAACAGCATCACGGTGCTTCCGCGGTTCTCCTTCAGCGCGCGGTCAACGGTATTGCTCACGTCCTCTGGCTTGGCCGGGTCCTTCACGACGTATTTCGCGGGAGACGGCTGGCCGAGCTTGGATGAGAAATTGTCTATGAACATGACCTTGTCGAACGCGGACTGGTTCCAGAGCTTCATCGCGCCCGCGCGCTTCCTGACTGCCGCCGGCGTGAGGCTGTCGACGAAGAAGAGGCACCGGTTGCCCTGGACGACGTTGAAGTGGGCGGACTGCGACAGGAAGAGCATCGGGTCGACGCCCGGATCGGAAAGGAAGAGCACCGTGCTACCGCTCTCCACTCCGCCACCTAGGATGTCGTCGAGCTTCGGTATTCCAGTCGGGATGATCATTTGGTCTCCTCGTCCATATTTCGTAGAAGGTTTTAAAGATAACGAAATGCTCGTCAACTGACGGCGTTATCTTTTTATGCGGCTGATTTGACCGATACGCGTGGGTGAAGTGTTCAAGGAAGCGATCCCTGCCGTGAAGACGACCCAGACCGGAGCCGCAGCCGGCAACGGGCAGATACGTATGCCGCAGCCGGCCGTAGAGGCGCCGCATGCGACGAGATGGATCAAGGAGATGCTCAGCATCGATGCGCTGAATCCTGACCGCATCTCCGCGGCGACATCCGACAACGCCACATTCATAGAGCTCTCCAGCGAGCAGCATGGGCATTTCAGGGGCAGATTGCGGCTCGGCAGGGTATTCGAGAAGACCAAATGGATTAGGGGCAGGCAGCTGGCGCTGTCCCCGACATACGCTGTCGCGTGCGCGGGAGTGACCGAGGACAGGAGGCTGGCGGTCACGTTCTACAGGACGGAGACCAACGAGATGGCCACTTATATGAGCGATCCGGTGATCCTTGAGAAGTTCTGGATGTCCTACGACAAGGCCGCGAGGCAGTTCAAGCTGAACATCACCGTGAAGGAAGGCAGGAAGAGCCATGTCCAGCTCGTCGCGTTCTCGGACAGGAGATACATGCCCCAGCCGTTCCAGATAGAGAAGTCGGAGGACAGGACTCTCGCGCTCAACCGAGTCTGACTTGTTATTCCTTCGCCTTCGTCCACAAGAAATTGAACAGTTCCCGCTCCGTAGCGGTGATGTCCTTCGATTTTACTATCACTCCTATGGAGTCACTGCCATTGAATGTCAGATAAGCGGTCTTGTCTCCGTAGATGATTCGTGTAGCGGGTACGGAAAGGCCGAGGAACCTCACCGCGACCGATTTCTTCGGGGCTTTTCTCTTGTAGTCGCGCATGAAATCGGACGGCGGGCAGATCACTTTTGAGAACTGCCCCCTCTTCCTCTTCTGCAGTATGAAATGCGGGAAATAGAACTCGAGGTTCTTCACGAGATTGATGTCCGCCAGGAACCAGCTCTCCTTGTTCTCCTTCAGCACGTCGTTGAATATGGACTTCAGCCCTTCCAGTCCGCTGTACTGCTCGGTGTGGACCCGCTCCCTCTCTGCCTCCGCCAGCTCCTCCAATTCAGGGAGCACCTCCTTCACTTTCGCCTCTTTCTCTCTCAGGCTGTCGAGAAGCTTCGACGGCGGAGTGACCTCGAAATACTTCACTCCGGACTTTATCACGTAGGAGACGAGCCCTTTCGCCGCCAGCCCCTTCAGTATGTCGTACGCCGTTATGCGGTTGAGCGACGCCTCCAGCGCTATCTCGTTGACCTTCGCCTGGCCGAGCGGCAGCAGCGAGAGCCAGACATTGGCCTCCTTCTCGCTGAGCCCCAATCCCCTCAGCGCCTCCTCCTTCGTCACCATGCCCACTCCACGCGACCGGCGCTTATAATCCTTTCTTTTTGTTGTAGATTCCCTACAACAAGCCTTGATATCCTGGGCCGGGCATATAATGTCAGAGGTGGTGACCATGATGAATGAGATTCGAAAGAAGAAAATCATCGCTGGTTGGCATAGAGAGTCTCCAGCAAAGAAGCCGATGGTTGAAGTCATCAGCACGATCGGGACGAAGGGTAGATCGGCTCGGGCACAGGAGAGGCAGCTGAAACTGAACGACTGCCTGATTGAGGCAGTCGATTACCACAGCATTGAACTGGTGGAAATGCTCCTAGACCTCGGAGCGGAAGCGACAGCGTCTGAGAGAGGACCCGGCCGCAGCAACACCGCGCTGGTGAACGCCATCGCGGAGCAGCAGCCGGAGATCGCGAAGCTCCTGATAGAGAGAGGGGCCGACGTCAACAGCTGGTGCGACTACGAAGGGTACGTCAACACGGCGCTTGGCATGGCGGTCGAGAATGGCTACGTGGAAATCGTGCGTCTCCTGATAGAGAAGGGCGCGGACCCCACGAAGGACAACGGAGCAGGGAAATGCCCGCTGGATTTCGCCGAGACGAAACCTGCTGGTTTAGACTGGGTAGAGGAGATGAAGGATCTCCTGCGTTCCGCGATAAGGCTCAGGGGAAAACCGTCGAACGAGATGAAGATGAGGATAACCTCTGTGCTGACTGCGTGGTCAGGGGCCCCAGGGAATCCATCCAAGAGCGACAATGCAGCACAACAGGCATCAATAGCTAGAAAACAGATAGCAGAGATGCTTGTCCACCTGATAAAGGGGGATTTCGCAAGCGCGGCCAAGGCGAACAAGGGAGCGTGGGCGGACATGTCCGACGCGGGATACGACGGAGAAGACCGCCACAATGGTTACTCCCTCAACGACCTGAGGAAAGCGCTCCAGGCTGTTGACAACATAGCGGGAGGGAAAATCGTAAGCGAGGATTTTCTCAAGGAATGAACAGTTTAATCGGCTCTAGAGGGCTTGTACCCGATGATGGAGCAACCTTTTTAACCAGCGGCTGAGCAATCATCATAGAGTGGTGGGCTGCAGCTTACGGGAAGGACGGTTGTCGGACCCTGCGACAGAAATGTTCAGGGGTTCGAAAGTACTAGGTCCTTTCTGAGGAAGTTCGGTCCATTGAGCGCACAAACGCCTTAAGGGCGTTGCGGGGGAACAGAAACGAACCGCCTTCCGAGGATGAAAATGACGGAAGGAAGACGAAGAAAGGCGGATGAAACGACTCCCGTGAAGCGATGAGATGCAAGGCCTTCGAGCCGCTTAGTCGAATGCTGCGAATACAGAAGACCGACTATAGCCCGCCACTCTCCTATTCATTTCTCTGAAAAGAAGCTCTCGGCTTGACGAGAATCGCACCATCCTTCAATCGTCGTTCTCCCTGTAGCCTGGCTTGCGGCCGGACTTTTTCCTCCAGAAGCAGAGGATGGCGAGAGGCAGAGCGCCGAGTAAGACCTCTCCCACGATGAGCAATGGTGCGTCTACAAGTCTCATGAAAGCGGCAGCGACCGCTGCGAGGGCGACCAGCACGATAGCGGCCTTCGTCCCGAGCCTGAGCTTGCACATCACAGCAGCAAGGAAGACCGCGACGCCCAGCATGAACGCGAGGAGGTACGGAATGTTGCCTAGGAGCGAGCCGAGGCCCGTCTCTAAGAAAGAGAGGCTCAGTGACAGGTCCCAGAGCAGCCCATTCGGGACGCCTAGCGCCGGCTTGATCTCATCGAGTTTCGCCTTCGCCTCGTCCACATGATAAGAATTCAGCAACGACTGGACATCGTCGAGGCTCTGGTTGAGCGATGTCTTGTTGGTATCGGATATGTTCAGCGACGTGAGCGTGCGCCGCAACGAATCGACTTCCTTCCCTAGGTCGATCGACTCGTTGTATATCGGCTCGAACTCCTCGAATGGCTTCAGGCTCGCGAGCACCCAAAGCGTGCCGGAGCGGTTGGATGACACGATGTCTGTGAGCGTGGTGTACAGCCTGATCGTCTGGGACAGCTTGGACTGGCTCGAGCAGGACGCGACCGAGACCGCGCAGTTGAGTGTGAAGAACGTCTCATTCGTCCTTATCCCGTTATCCTTGAAGTAGAACTGGGATGAATTCTCGTCCATCCTGGCCTTAACGAACACTGCGACCTTGTCGGCGGCTATGCCGCTCAGCGCGGAGTTCGGGACAGCCCAGTCTACAATTATGTCTGATGAATACTCGTATCCGGGAATCATTTGCATATCCCCGAACGATGCGTTGACCGCGATCAGCCGCGTGACTGAGGTGGCGTTTATGTCGATCGATACGTCTTGGCTGACGGCGGAGCAGAGCTGGACCATGAATAAGAGGGATATGAACGAGAGTAGCGGCAGTGCGGTCTGTTTCGTTCCCATTGTGTCGCCTCATTCGCCGTAGATCAGAGGTTTATCCGTTCTACGGATGTTCGCTTCTTGATCACGAGCTCGTCCTTGTCCATGGAGAGCAGCGCGTCGGCCGTGACCTGGATCGAGTGCTCCATGTCCGCGCCGAATTCGCCCTGCATGAGCACGAGCATTATCGTGGTGTCTGTCTTCTCCGCGATGACAGGTAGGAAACGGATCAGCTTGGTGACCGCTGACGGCTTGTTGAATGCCAGGAGCCCATTGACTGAATCGATGACTGCGAGCCCCACTTCCTTATCGGCGAACAGGTCGGCGAGCATCATGGAGATCTCCACCATGTTGTCGGGATTCTCTATGTAGTGCACCTGCGCGGACTTCCCTTCGGACTTGACGCCGGCGCCAGAGCTTACCAGGTCCACGAAGAATATCCTATCCTTGAGCTCGCCGATGTCAAGCCCGTAGTCCTTGAATAGGGCAGGCACCTTCTCGGCCGGCTGGTCGGTCGCGACCCAGATGATTTTCGTGCCTTTGGTGCTGGACAGGTATGCGTGCGCGATGGCGTAAGGGGTCTTGGCCGCAGGAGTGAACGGCATGGTCGAGAACAGGAGCACCTTCTTGGGGAACATCTCCACTACGCCCGGCGGATCCTTGCGCGACGCGGTCTCGTGCTTGGCCGCGCGGGGCGCCCTCGGAGCCATGATCTCGCCGATGCTCCTCACTTCCTTTTCGTCGTGGTTCCTGTTCATGCATGAGTTTGCCTGCCGCTTTTTATAAAGTTAGTGATGGCCGCGTCGGCGGGCGCGTCCAAACCGCCGCGGAGGGGGATAAGCTTATAAATAACGGCAGGGTGAATATCACAGTTCAGATAGGCTGGAAGGAGAAGTGACTGGAAAGGTGAATGCTTTTTCTGTTAAGTTTCTGTGAGGCCTATTTGAAAAAGTAAATTGGAGTGTGTGAAGATATGTACGGAGACAGAGATAGAGACAATGATGACTTTGGCGGCGGCCGCGGTGGCCGTGGCGGACGCGGCGGTTACGGCGGAGGCTTCGGCCGAGGCGGTGGCGGTGGCGGCGGATTCATGCCAAAGCCAGTGAAGGAAGGGGATGAGGTCGAGATCACGATCGAGGCGGTCGGCGCGAAGGGCGACGGCATCGGCAAGATCGAGGGATTCGTCGTATTCATCCCGAACTGCAGCGCAGGCGAGAAGGTGAAGGTAAGGATCACCCAGGTTCGCGGGCGCAGCGCGGTCGGCGAGAGAATAGACCAGCAGTAGATTCGCGATTTTCCTTTTTTCTTTTCTGATTTTTTTTACCTAAATCCCCTAGCGTCAGCGCTGGAGATGATGCCGCTTCGGCACCCGTCGGAGTGCATACGTAAACTATTAATATAAGTGAATAGTAAGTAATTCATGTACCTGACGCACGGCATAGATCTCGCCAAGGCGCGGAACGCCAGGGTCGCCCAGGATTGGATCCTGCACCCGAAGAGGCGCATGCCCGAGGCTGAGACGATACTGAAGGCCGTGACCGGCGCCTTATGCGAGTTCCCGCGGATCATCAGGAGCGTCCGCAACATCCGTTCTGTCGAGACCCATGACTACTCATTCATCAACAGAAAGGGCGAGACTGTCTGCGGGAGGATCGAAGGCATCGATGACACGGAGAGGAGGCCGCTCGTCATCCTCGATTGCGGATACAAGCGCGACCTGTTCAACTTCAAACTGATGGGCACGGTGATAGCCTCGCTCGGATACAGGGTGATGAGCGTCAGGTCGGCGGACGAGCTGAAGGGAGGAGAAGCGGAGGACTACATGGACGGGGTCAATTTCCTGAGATTCGCCTCTCCGGAGTTCAGCGGGCTCCTCGACCACAGGACCGCGTTCGTGGTCATCAGCGGAGGAGGGAACGTCCTTTTCAGGGCATGCTCCATCTCGCAGAAATTCATAGACGACAACGGGGTCGTCTGCGGAGTAGCGATCAGCACCTACAACAGCCTGAGGCAGCAGTTCGCGTTCATGACAGACAGGCTGAAGGACCCCAACCTCAGCCCGAACGCGAGAAGGGTGTTGCTCGATTACCAGAATTACGCTAACCGCACCGGATTGACCCCGGACGGCGATCCGACGGTGTTCAAGATGGGCTCGCCGGGGACGTATCTCCCGATCATCAAGATCCCCGTCCTGCACGTGCATGGCAGGGAAGACGACATCGTCCCGGTGGAGGGATCGATCATGAACCACCGCGGCATGAAGGAGGAGGGCAAGGACTCGAATCTCATCATCGTGAAGGGCAAGGGCGTCCACTCAGACACCGGCGTCCTGTGGAGACAGCCCACGAATCTCATCGGCATGATCGCGTCGCTGATGCACGCGACGAAATACCTTGACGAGCGCGTCGGCCCTATCTTTGTTTAGGTACAGACACTCCTGATTAGAAATGATTAGGGTTAGTTGTAGCTAGACTATTCAGCGGATGAACTCCGGATCTGGAATCCGCTCCTGCTCAGTCACGGCCGCAGTCAATGTCATCTGCTGCAGCATGCCGCCGGTGCTCTGCTTGGCCTTCTCCTGCTGCGTCCATTCCTTCTCAGTCATCGCGTTATATCCGCGGTTCCTGAGCTCCTTGGCCATGACGTCCGCGTGGCCGTAGTGGCAGACGATCCTCCTGGCGCCCGACTGCTGGGCATAGCTCAGTATCTCAGAGAAGTCCGCGTGGTCGCTGAGCGGGAATGAGTGGTACCTGTACTGGAAACGGGCGGCCCACCCTGTGACGAGAGCGAACGTGACCCTCTTGTGCTGGGCAAGGAACCATTTCTCCGAGACAGGATTGACATGGTTGAACGGTATGATGTGAACGAACGGTCCGCGTTGGAGTTCCATCGCATCCGGCGAGCCGAGGACGGCGCGCTCCTGCCTGATGCCGAACCTCTCGTACACCGCGCACCTGCGCTCGATGACGGGATCGACTATCGGAGTGACGTGCGCGAACTCATTCAGGATACGGACGAGCTCCTGCGCCTTGCCCGTTGAGTAGGCGCCGAACACGACGTTCTGCCCCGTCATGAGACGGGTCCTCGTCCACCTGCCGATGCTGTCGCCGAGCTCTTCCCTCGTCCTGAACCTGAAATCAGGATGGCCGAACGTGCAGTCGATGTGCAGCTCGTCGCACTGGAGCGCTTCCGCGCCGCGCGTGGTGAATCCTTCCCTAAGCTTCATATCGCCAGTGTAGACTAAGGAATGCCCGTTCGTGAACCTCAACTGGGTTGAGCCGAGGATGTGACCGGCCGGATGCAGCTCCACGTCATCGAACGTCGCGTCATGCCGCTCCGCGTCCTGCAGCCCATCGCCGCACCTGAGGAGATGAAATGTCTCTTCCGAAGCGAAAAGGTTCTTCTTGCGGGCATGGTCTGAATGAGCGTGCGAGACATAGACGAGGTCTGCGTCCGCTGACGCCTCTATGCCGATGGTCTTGCCGCTGCTGGTCACTATCTTCATGGCCTCACTGGTCGCTGTGCGCTTATTTTCTCCGAACCCTTTAAAAGACAACCTGCGAAACCACTTCGTCGTGGAATCAGAAGGGTCCGCGGCACGAAGTGATCGTATGGTGAAGCGGCTTCTCAAGCTTTTCGACCTCACTAAGGTGCCCCCGCTCGCGGTGGATGTCTACAGCAAGGTCTCCCGGGCGGCTAACGGCGACTTCCACAGCCACGTCGCAGACGACGTCGCCGAGGAGTCGAAGCGCATGATCGGCCACCGAATCCTCGACGTCGGCACCGGACCAGGATACCTCCCGCTCAACATCGCCCGCAGGACGCCGGACAAGATACACATGGTTGGCGTGGACATCAACGAGCAGATGATCAACCAGGCGAGGGCCAACGCCAAGCGCATGGGCATCCCTCCGCAGAGGGTCTACTTCTCCGTCGCGAACGCCGAGAGGCTGCCGCTGTACGAGGAGGAGTTCGGATTCGTCGTCAGCACCGAGGCCCTGCACCAGGTGAAGGATCCTGTGGAGATGCTCAACCAGATGTACCGGGCGCTCAAGCCGCAGGGCAAGGCCTGGATATACGACACCACGAGCGACCTGTCCAACACGCACCTCGATATGCACCTCGACATGGTGAGGCGCAGGCTGCTGGCGGGCAAGATGAACCGCACCACGATATCCTGGGTCACCCTCCTGAGGAAGAGGGAGATACTCTTCGACTCCTACACGCTCCATGAGCTGCTGGAGATCGTGAGGAAGTCCAAGTTCAAGGAGTGCGACCTGCACCGCGACGGCATCTGGGTTAAGATAGTCCTCAGGAAGCCGAAGGCTGAATGATCACCCGAAATCTGGAGTTCCTTTTTGTTTAAGAAGCCGCAATCTATGTTTTTAGAGTGGGAAATAGTTCTGAATGCACCAGTGTCGTCGATGCAGATGACATTCTAAGCATGTATAAATCAAGAAAATACGCATTAGAAACAATCGATTATTTTTCTATGCTTCTTCCCATTAGACCTACTGTCGAATTAGCCGAAATCGCAGCAGACCTATTAACTGATGGACATATCGCGGTAAGAAGATGCTATAACTCGAATAAGTACGCATACGTCGGATTCTTTTCTGATGATTACCCAGAACTCGAACGATTCAACCTGCGAATCAAAAAACTCTTTGGAAAAGAAGGGTCGATAAAAGAATGGGGGTATCGAACGAATGGACGAAGTAGAGGTTGCATCGTAATAGATGCTCGACTGGCGAGGTTGCTGGAATGCTGCGGCATCCCAGCTGGTGATAAAATAACAAAGGGATACACTGTACCTCAATGGATCTTCGAAGGAAATCGACCAGTTAAAGGTGCGTTCTTGAGGAGATCATTCACCTGTGAAGGCTCAATTGATATGGAAAAGAATGGACGATGGGAAATAAGATACTCAATGCACAAACAAAAAGAACTGCTCGCAAACGCCAGAGACTACCTGGAAACACTCCGCGAGCTCTTACGCGAATTTGGTATCGAATCACATAACATAACGATGAACAAGAGATACAAACGAGAGAAAGATGGAAAAACGGTGGTTGGATTGATGATAAGAATCAGAGACAAGCAATCCTTAATAAATTATGCGACGTTAATAGGATTCGATTCTGAAAAGAAAAAACAACGACTAACTAAAATGCTCAACCAAGTGCGGGCCGGTATTAACGATTGAGTCACATCAATTGTTGACGGAAGCTTAGCCAGGTTGGAGCGCCTGACTGATAATCAGGAGGTCGTGAGTTCAAATCTCACCCGGCCCACTCCTCTTTCTTTCTCACCATAGATGCTACTTTTTGTCGCTATAAGCCACAACTGGTTGTGGTTTAGGTAGAAAAACCGAAACGTTTAAGTAGGCTGGAAAGGTCTCTTCCGCATGAGTGGCGCCAAGTCGAGATGGAACGGTCCAGAATCGAAGCTGGCAGAGCAGAGGATACTGAGATCTCTCAAGGGTGACGAGCGGAAGCTCTACTCCGAGCTGGCGAGGAAAGTCTCGCCGGAGCACATACTCAGCGCGATAGGCTCGCGATTCAGCCGATATAACGAGACATCTGATCAATCGAATGAGCCGCACGAAGCGGCCGACCAGCAGATACTCTCTCCGTCGAACATAACTGACAGGTGCCGCGAGTTCAGGGAAGAGACAGTCGGAGAGCAGAGGCTGCTGGATACTGGCCTGGACATACTGATCGCAGTAAGGAAGCTTGATGCGGATCTCAGGGACCTGCAGAGAGTGTTCCTGGGCTGCGCTTCGAATCCCTTGGACAAGTCGCCCAGCGCCGCCGCGAGCAAGGCGTTCTTCGGCCACTCTCCAGGCGTGTTCTGGAGGATGTATGAGGACTTTGGCGCCAGCTTCCTGGTGGATCTAGATACCAAGGAGAAGGACTGGCTGTACAGGCTGCCGCTCAGGCAGAGGTACGCCTCGGAGTGGGAGATGATCTACCCTGCGCACTGGGTGCTGAGGACAGAAGAGGGAGACCTGCTCATGGATCATCTCGGCAAGTGCAAGGCTACGCCCTGCAAGTGCGTCGAGGCGAAAGACAGGCTGAACCTGCTGATCAAGAGCACGAAGAGCAGGTACAGGGGCGTCGAGATGCAGTTCGCAGTGTGCGACGCGCTCATGCGCGAGAGGAGCGAGGAGAAGAAATTCGGCCTCGTGAAGGCTATCGCTGACATCTACCGGGAAGTCAGGGCGACCGAGACCGCCAGGATCGAAAAGGAAAGGAAGGAGAGGGCCGAAGCGGAAGCGAAGAGGAAGCCTGATCCAGGCAATCCGGGCTGCCGCTGAACACCGGTTGCTCTGTTTGTTTGAATCGTCATCACCCCTAGCTCCGCCCGGCTGCCGCTATTCCAGAAGCGGTCAGAAAATTAGAAGGGGCGGGAAACTATGATTTGTGTGTGGGAGGTAATCATGAACTCCCGCCCATTTAGCTTTATGTTTGCCTCAATCGCCTCGCCCAGTTTGGTCTTCTGGATGAGCGTAATAGATGACTTTGCCTGCCCTCTGCTTCACCAGCACGCCTAGCATGGCGAGCTTGCTGAGCCTGGCGCAGGCCGCATTGCGGCCCTTGTACTTGAATTCGGACTGGATCGCCTCCGCGGAGGTCGGTCCATGCTCCTTGATGAAGCTGACGATCCTCTGGTCAACTTCCGCTAGCATCGGTACAGGCACCACAGGAGCGGAGGGTGCCGCTTTCCTGGTGCCTGTCTTTCCGATCTTAGATTCTATGTTCTTCAACTGCGCCTCAAGCTGGTCAAGCCTCGCGTAGATGTTTTTCAGAAGCCGGTTTGCGTTCTCTTTTTCCTTAACCGACATGAAGAGGAGTGCGGCGTGGACGGTGGGGTCCCTGAGCTTGGCTATTTCTTTCTCTACTGCCAAGACTTCCTCGCTAGCCTGTTGCTTGAAGTCAGCAACCTTGCTCTCGAAGGTCTCTTCGAATTTTGGTTCGTCGTCCGAAGTCATTGTTCCCACGTCTCGTCTTTTCTGGCGCGCTGCCGTCGATTGTTCATCGATCGTTTGGGGTACATTCGATGATGCCTCGTCGCTGCATTTGTCGCCACGCACGCCACACCGCAACCCTTTTAATTCCGCATGACACACATACATTCAGTGCATGACTGTCATGATGTGTCACGCACCTGTCATGATTCTATCATGATACCTTTTTAAATCCACCGATTTAGGCTCACGTCGGAGCATCGACGTGGGTTTTTGAAGGCTCCCTTTTCGAATTGTGGAAGTCACCCTATTTCCACAATAGGTAGTAGATAAATCAGAAGAAGCTGCATATTTTACGCTACATATAGTGGCAGCTATCGCTGCGGTTAAACAAGAGACTGGAACGAACGGCTATCCACTCAAGAACGGCTGCGTCCGGAACGCGCCTGCTTATGAACATCCGCCTTGGCATGATTCGCGGACATGCTCACCACGAACGCGATCGCGACGTAGGATAGCAGGCCGAATACCACTACGCTTATGGCGCTCATGAGCATCTTGCCTAGCACCATGTCGAGACCTCCGGACTGCATACCGACTGCATCGGCACCGGAGCTTCCGAAATCGGCTGGCATGCTGTTCGGGTCGAACTGGCCTCGGGTCTGGCCGCTGAACTGCCTGGTCCCGGACACGAAACTCGCTCCGCTAAGACCCAGCATATGGATGATGGGTTGTGAAATCGCTCCGCTGGCCAGATTCACTACAATCAGAAGCACAGTCCCGATCACATTCGCCTTGTTAGGCTTCAGAAATGACAGATCAACCATACATATACCTCCATTAACGTTATGCTACGCGATACGCCAGGCCTCATGATCCGAAGATCAGAGCAATTAACAGGAACAGCACTGCCATCCCCGCCACGAATACCCACGAATCCATGCAAACACCAGTTATGAGATCCATTCGTACGACAGTTGTCTAGAGCAGTTGCTTTCGGAGCATATGTGTATCCATAACCCTGTATATCCACCCATATATCGATTGTCGTATCATCGATTGTCAGACTATCAGCTAGGCGGGGGGCCGCCGCCCATTTCTGGACCGCCACCGATGCCGCCTGTCACCGCACCCAGCACGTTCCCGGATGGCTGGCGATTGCTGTTTGATGTGTTATTGCTCGTTGCCATGATATCGCCTGCGCTTGGCTGGGGCGTTGCGATGAAGACATACACTACATACATCAATATCGAGGCGCCTATCAGGCACAGTAAGAAAATCATCCAATCTTTCAAATAATCACCTTGCATATCGACTATTATCATTCGTACGACAGCGCCTCGATCGGCTCCAGCTGGGCCGCATTCCTCGCTGGCGCGACGCCGGAAGCCACTCCGACCAGCGCCGAGAACACCACTGCTGCTGCCGCCAGCTCGAATGTTATGGCGCTCGGGATGCTGAACATGATCATCACGAACGATGCGCAGAAGCTGAGTGCCACGCCGAGCACGCCGCCGATGAGGCCGATCAGGGCGGACTCGATGAGGAACAGCATTGTGATGTCACCGCTCGTCATGCCCAGTGCCTTCAGTATTCCGATCTCCTTCGTTCTCTCGAGCACGCTCATGAACATGGTGTTTGCGACGCCGATCGCTCCGACGAGCAGCGATATCGCTCCGATCCCTCCGAGGAACAGCGTCATCGTGCCCGTGATAGACGAGATGGTCGACTGCATGGTCGCCTGGCTAGTGATGGTGAAGTCCTGCTTGTCTGAAGTCACGTGGTGTGCCGACAGGAGCACGGAAGTGATGTTGCCCGTCACATCAGTGATGTCCGCATCATCCGATACCGCGACCATGATGGTGCTCAACGTTGTCTTGTCCAGAATATCCTTCGCAGCGCTAATCGGCATGATGATGGCATCGTCAGTGGAAGAGAACGACGAAGTGGACGACGCGAGCTCCCCCACCACATGGAACGACTTCCCGCCGATCTTGATGTACTCGTTGAGCAGGTCCGTCTCGAAAGTCTGGTTGTATACCCGTGAGCCGATTATGATTGACGAGGTGTCTGAAGTCATCAGCAGCCGCCCTGAGGATAGGTTGGATGTCGTTGTCTTCCAGTAAGTTAGGGGATCGACTCCGAGTATTGTGACAGAGGCGTTCTTGTTCTTATACGACACCGTAGCGCGTCCGCTGACGGTGCCACTGGAGTATGCCACGCCGGACACCCGTTTCACCAGCTTCTCATCAGTGGATGTCAATGTAGCGGACTGCCTGCCGAACGTCGATGGATCGAACTGCCCAGGTCCGCCTCCGCCGCCCATCGCACCGACACCCATGCGCGAAGCGGTTGATCCCCCTGGAGAGATCTGCAGTATGTTCGCGCCGAACGTGTTCAACTGCGAGGAGATGTTCGATGTCATTCCTGTGGCGACAGAGACCAGTGACACGATAGCGGCGACGCCGATGACCACTCCGAGCATGGTGAGCCAGGAGCGCAGCTTGCGCTTCATGAGGCTGTTGACCGCCAGCTTTGTCAGGAATTGCCCGCTGCTCATCTCAGATACCTCTTACTGCATCGATTGATCGCATCCGCACGCACCGCGGAAGATCACTCCTTCTTCTTCCCGCCTTTCTTGCCTTTCCACCACTTGTAGCCGAAGAACGCGAGCACCGCGAGCACCACCGCGCCTATCGCGTACGGCAGGAGACCCATGATCCCCTGCGAGCTGCTTCTCGATGAGGTGTAGCCCATGGACGTGCCCGAGGACGAAACTGCCGCTCCGGTGGATGACGTGCTCAGGTAGATCGTCTTCTCCACCTTGCGCTCCTGGTTGTTGCTGTCCTTGAACGTTATCGTGGCGGTTATTGCGTTGTCCTCGCTCTTCGCGCTTGATGACGCGCGGACCGTAGCCACCGCGGTGCTGGTGTCATCGACGTTAAGAGTGCCGATGAAGCTCTCCGTTCCGCTCGAGATGGTCACGGTGTCGGAGGACAGCTTGACGACCATGGAACGGACTGCGCTGTCGCCCACGTTAGAGAGGCTCAGCGTAAGGCTCGCTGTGCCGCCGGGCGCCACTGTCGTCGGAGTGGTCTCCGATGTCACACTGAGTTGCGAAGCTGCTGATACGAGGATGCCGACGCTCGTGTTGAACGACTGGCCCGTGCCGAGGCGCACCTTCAGCGGTATGGAATAGTATCCTGCTGACGCGAGCGGATCGATGCCGAGAAGCACTGTCCTGCTGGCCTGCCCGGCCGCAGGTATGGTGCCGAACGGAACGCTGGTGGAGCCGATCGGTATGATGTATGTCGATGACTGGGGCTCCACAGAGACGCTGGATTCGTCCTCCTGGCCGTTGTTGGAGATCGTCACGTTGAGGCTGAGGGTCGAACCGACCTCGGCATCGGTTATCGGTGCCGCCGAGATGCTGAAGAGCGTACCGAGATCGACCACATTGACAGGGCCGATATTCATGCTCTCGGAAGAGGTCGTGCCGAGCCGATCGGTGTATGTGACTGTGACAGGGATAGAGTATGTGCCTGTGGAGACCGACACCCCGCTGATCATCTTGAACGTCATGTCGGCGGACGAATTGGACTGCAGGCTCGACAGGACGTACTTGGAGACCCCGCTGAACTGGAAGGAGGAGTTCTGCGGCACC
>Ga0315274_10001103_pt1 | contig 41935 bp, 33 predicted proteins | sample YL17G02_20_MG_FD_203700 | JGI IMG/M metagenome (GOLD analysis project Ga0315274, IMG submission 203700) | Sediment microbial communities from Yellowstone Lake, YNP, Wyoming, USA - YL17G02_20 | ecosystem: Environmental > Aquatic > Freshwater > Lake > Sediment | place: USA: Wyoming | collected...
TCTCCAGATATCCCGCGCAGGCCAGCTTCAAGCGTGACCTGCACCGAATCGCTCTACCAGCCTGCAAGGATCGCGCGCACTCTATCTGACAAATGGGCGAGGCTCGTCTTGATCTTGTGCGTCACACGATGTATCATAGGTGTTAACATCGTATTCCTGTGCAAAGAGGTGTCGGCTCCGATATGGACAGGCAGAAAGGATTTACGCTCATTGAGCTGCTGGTGGTGATCGCCATCATTGCCGTCCTCATGGCGATCATGCTGCCGGCGCTCGGGTACGTGCGCAAGCAGGCAAGGGCCAGCGCCTGCCAGAGCAACTTGCGGCAGCTTTGCCTGGCCATGAATCTCTATGCCCTCGACCACGAGGACCGGACGATGCCGTTCTCTCACGACGCCGGCCGATACTGGTTCCACCAACTGGCCCCCTATTTGTGCGACGCGGACTACAAGAACGACCCACAGGGCCACATCAAGGGCGTCATGGAGGTGGCCTTCTGTCCTGTGGCCAGGCGACAGGACCGGCCGGAAGAGTCGTTCTGGGGTACCGCCTCGAGTTCCTGGCGGTTCATGGGCGGCGAGGGCAGTTACGGCCTGAACCTCTGGCTGCTGCCCGACGACCCGATCTACGGCCCGGACCTGCCGGCCGGCAACCTCTTCAAGAGATACTCGGACGCGAAAGCAAGCGTGCCCCTGCTGGGCGATTCAGTTTGGGTCGGCTCCTGGCCGTTTTCCGCCGATCGGCCGCCCCAGGACCTCACGGGCGAGCAAGGCTATCCGGGCTACCCGCACGGCCAGGGCTACTTCATGGGCCGATTCTGCATCGACCGCCACAAGATGGCTATCAACATTGGCTTCGTGGACAGTCGCGTTGAGAGGGTTCCCCTGAAAGAACTTTGGTTCCTCCAGTGGCACCGCACGTTCACCCCAAACCGCGATATCACCCTGCCCTGAGTCGGGACGTTCATCCGGCGGACAGCAGACGATATGAAGTCCAGAATTTCGTGGACATCATGCCAATTCCTGAGAATCTCGTTGACGTTATCGGGGCGGGCGAGGAGGGGGAGGCGAGGGACAGAGTCTATTTCCCTGCGGGCGACAGACTGGCATTTCTTTCGTTGCTTCCAGCTATCGAGGAATGGTGTGCGCAGCACGGCAATGACGTGGTCGCAGGGCTTGTGAAGTGCGGCGGTGGTCACACTTCGGACAGTTCCTTCGGTTGCGGGATGTGGCTCAGTTTGGCGGCCATGTAGCTGCGGGTTTTCTCGCTCACCTTGGCGATCTCCGGCGACGGCGGCAGGAGGCCGAGCAGCTCCTCAATGTGTCCTCGCTGCTTGAGGCGTTCGAGGCTGGCGGCGAAGTTCATGTCGTAGACCCAGCCGAGTTGGCAGAGCTTCATGTCGTTCATCGTGCGAAGGTCCTCGTAGTTCACGAGCCTTCCATTCATGACGGCATCGAGCACGGCGGGGGAATAGCCCGGCTCATCGGGCAGCTCGATCTCAAACGAAGACTTGGCGCACTCATGGTGATACGCCCGGTAGTTGGTCGTGACGATCCGGAAGATGTCGAGCTTGTCGGCGTCGCGGATCAGCTTGGCAAAGAGCAGGGCCTGGCCCCGCAGATCCGTGGGCAGAATGACGGATTCTAACGGGAAAACACGCTAAGTTGTTGACCAGAGCTATTGAAATCGGATGCAGTACCTGGGTATCATGTGACGTATGCCGTGCAGGAGCACGGTCTATGAGGTCAAAAGGAAATCCTATATGGTGAATTGTTTAGTCGAAAAGATAGGTAGCCTCTTGGAACTAAGACCGCGTCAGCGTCGAACGAGCATTTTGCCACTGGGGAGGGAGGGGTGGCTCCGACGCGAGGGCTTGGCTGGGGTGTCGGGAGCCCTGGCCGGGCTGGAAAGACCTGACCTACTTCAAAACAGGCAATTCCCTATCCGTTCAAAAGACGCGGCGCACACTTCTCTGAAGACTCGTATCCGTATCGGCAATTCGCTCCTGTTGGCCTTGATTCTGGCTGCATTCGAAACAGTCCAAGCTGCTCCGGGGACGGCGACCAGCACGCTGCCGCAAGAGGGCGTTAAGGAGAGCAACAAGGCATCAGCCGTCAACAACGATGATCGTCTTGGAGAAATGATAACCATTCCTGCCGGCAGCTTCTTGATGGGGAACAACGGTCACGAGGGATTTGGAGGACCGGAGGAATTCCCCCAACACTCTGTCAACCTTCCCACCTACCAGATAGGCAAGTATGAAGTCACGCGCGGTCAATACCGCAAGTTCATTGATGCGGGCGGCTATCAGAATCCCAGCTATTGGTCAGTGGAAGGCTGGAAATGGAAAGAGAGTGATGTCATCGATTATGCAGGAATGAACGGCAACGTCTCTCACACCGTGAGGCCAAACAGTAAGGAAGAACGTAGTGAGCCGGAGCATTGGGCCGCCGAGCAAGAATGGATCGGCCACGGATTTGGTCACCCTCGCTTTATCCAGACAGACAACCATCCGGTGGTGGGCGTCACCTATTACGAGGCGGAAGCGTTCTGCAAATGGGCCGGTGGAAGATTACCCACGGAAGCGGAATGGGAAAAAGCTGCCAGATGGGATGGAAAGAAGCAGCACGCGAATACTTGGCCCTGGGGCGACATGTGGGATCCGGAAAAGTGCAACAACCCCGAGGATCACAACCCTGTCGCTGGTGGATATAGGAAGAATCAAAGCGCGCCGGTAGGCAGCTATCCAGACGGATCCAGCCCCTATGGGTGCATGGACATGGTCGGCAACGCCTATGAATGGGTTGCCGATTGGCATAAGTCCTACCCAGGAAGTTCCAAGTCATTTGATTACACCAATGCCTATCGTAGTGTCAAAGGCGGGTGCTGGGACGATGATCCCTACAGTGTCCGCTGTGCTTTCCGGGGCTGGTACCTCCCCCCGAGCAGCGGCGGCACCGCCCCAGGCGACAGCGACTACATCGGGTTCCGTGTGGCTCGCTAAGGTTGGTTAGAGGAATGGTGTGCACAGCACACCGTACACGGAATTCCAAAATCCGACGACGATGGCGGTGGGACGGCTTCCTCCTCCCCCGGTCAGATCGAGAACAGGCTTGCTGCGCTCCTCGCTATGACAGAAACGGGTATTGTATGTCATTGCGTTCGCAGCGCGGCAATGACGTGGGGCAGGGCTTGCGCAATGCGGTACCTTGTCACACTTCGGACAGTTCCTTCGGTTGCGGGATGTGGCTCAGTTTGGCGGCCATGTAGCTGCGGGTTTTCTCGCTCACTTTGGCAATCTCCGGCGAGGGCGGCAGGAGGCCGAGCAATTCTTCGATGTAACCCGCGCTGCTTGAGGTGTTCGAGGCTGGCAGCGAAATTCATGTCGTAGACCCAGCCAAGCTGGCAGAGCTTCATATCGTTCATAGTGCGAAGGTCGATGCCAAAGGCATTTCGCGGAGGTACCGGACGCGAATATGGGATAAGGCATTGCTCTTGGCTACAACAGCAGAAGTGGTGTATAGTTGGGGTTGTTGAAGATGGCAGTTGGTGTACGGCCAACTCATGCACTAGCAGGATGAGATCACAGCGGTACGGATTCGGGTTATGATCCTATCGAATATTGAGATCCAGCGGGCGATGGAGGAGGGGCGGCTGGTGATTGAGCCGGAGCCGCTGCCGCGGCGGTCGGAGGCGGGGGAGTACTGCCCCTATGATACCCATGCGGTGGACTTGCGGCTGTACCCGGAGATCACGGTGCCGCAGGCGGGGCCGCACCTGTATGACGTAGCGGAGCGAGGGACCCTGTCCGGGGTGATCGCGGGGTACTCACAGAGAGTCGCGCTGACCGAGGAGAGTCCTTACTCGCTTCAGCCGCAGCAGTTCATCCTCGGCCGCACGCTGGAACGCGTCGAGCTGCCTGTGGACAAGGGGACGCCGCACTTAGCGGCCCGGATCGAGGGCAAGAGCAGCCGGGCCCGTTGCGGCCTGATGGTCCACTTCACCTCGCCCACCGTGCACCCCGGCTGGGCCGGCCCGCTCACGCTCGAAATGATCAATCTGGGGCCGATGACGATCCTCCTGCGTCCCGGCATGCACATCGCCCAGCTCATCGTCGAGGAGGTTTGCGGCGAAATCTTTCTGAACCCCAGCCAGTTCCACGGCCAGTCCACGCCCGAAGGACTGGCCTGAGAATTACGATCTTCGATTTGTGATGGAGGCGTCGGCTGCCACGCTTGCCGCATGGGTCCCATTGGTCCTATAGGTCCCACCCCCCAGACGAGGGCAGCCAGAATTTGCACAGTACCTCTTGACTAGGACCCATCGAAATGGTATTTGTAAAGGTTTGTTTCATTTGCGTCCAAGGAGTATTTTCAGTGCAAGAAGCAATCGCAAAAGCCGGCGCTTTGATTGAGGCCATGGGCTACATCCGGGCCTTTCGCGGGCGGATCGTCGTGGTCAAGCTCGGCGGCAGCGTGCTCGACGACGAGGCCGCCCAGCGCAACCTCCTGGCCGATGTCGCGTTCATGTCCACGGTGGGCATGCGGCCGATCATCGTGCACGGGGGCGGCAAGGCGATCACCCGGGCGATGGCCGAGGCGGGCCTCGAGCCCGTCAGGGTGCAGGGCCGCCGGTACACGGACCAGCGGACGCTGAACATCGTCGAGCACGTGCTCATCCGCACGGTGAACGAGCCCATCTGCCGGACGCTGGAAGAGGTCGGCTGCAACACGATGGGCCTGCACACGCTCAGCAGTTGCGTGCTGACGGCCGAGATGCTGCGTCTTCCCGGCGAGGACGGCCGCAAGATCGACCTGGGCCTGGTCGGCAAAGTCACCGAGGTGAACGCCAAGCTGCTCCATACGCTCTGTGGCGACGGGACGATCCCCGTCATCTCCTCGACGGCCATGGACCGCAACGGCGGCAAGCTGAACGTCAACGCCGACACCGCCGCCGGCAAGGTGGCCGCTGCCGTCGTGGCGGAAAAGCTCGTCATGGTCAGCGACACACACGGCATCCGCCGCGACATCAACGACCCGGAAAGTTGGATCTCCAGTCTCAACGAAGTTCAGATCAAGGAGATGATCGACGCCGGCATTATCACCGACGCCATGTACCCCAAGGTCGAGGCGTGCCTGATCGCCCTGGAGGCGGGCGTCAAAAAGGCGCACATCATCGACGGCAGGATCGACCACTCCCTGCTGCTGGAAATCTATACGGAGAAGGGCATCGGCACCGAGATCGTCAGGGGCTGAGCGTCCCACGCCAAAAGGGAAATCGCAAAGGGGTAATTGTGTTGACGACAGGCATTCCATTTTCGTTCGTTGTCATCGTGAGTGGAGCGAAGGAGGGCCGCATCCTTGGGCAAGGGCTCAAGGAGTCCTTAAGGCGTTGCGCTCCCCTGGCGTGATGCATGGAGAATGACCGAATCGACACGATGATTCCGAGAGGACTACTATGACAACGCAAGAGACGATTCAACTCTTCAACAAATACGTGATCGCCAACTACGGCCGGCTGCCGCGGGTTGTCGTCAAGGGCGAAGGCTGCTACATCTGGGATGCCGACGGCAACAAGATTCTCGACATGTTCCCCGGGTGGGCCGTCAGCGGCATCGGCCACTGTCACCCGAAGGTAGTGGAGGCCGTTCGCAAGCAGGTCGGCGAGCTGATTCACATGGACAACACGTTTTACTCCGAGCCGCAGGGCCGCCTGGCGCAGATGCTCAGCGAGCGGGCGTTCGGCGGCAAGTGCTTCTTCTGCAACAGCGGCGCGGAGGCGAACGAGGCGGCGCTGAAGCTGGCGCGGCTGCACACGGCCAAGGAGAAATACAAGTTCATCACGTGCGAGGGCAGCTTCCACGGCCGGACCTTCGCGACCGTCACCGCCACGGCGCAGCCGAAGTACCACGAGGGCTTCCTGCCTCTGCTGCCGGGCTTCACGTATATTCCGTTCAACGATGTGGCTTCGCTGGAGGCGGCGTTCACGGACGAGGTGGCCGCCGTGCTCGTCGAGCCGATCCAGGGCGAGGGCGGGATCAACATCGCCAGTCCCGAATTCCTGCAGGCCATCCGCCGGCTGTGCGACGAGAAAGGCGCGATGATGATCCTCGACGAGGTGCAGACGGGCATCGGCCGCACCGGCAAATGGTTTGGCTATCAGCATTTCGGCGTCGAGCCCGACATGATCTCGCTGGCCAAGACCCTCGGCGGCGGCGTCGCCATCGGGGCCATGATGGCCAAGCCGGAAATCGCCGCCTCGCTCGTGCCGGGAAAACACGCCTCCACGTTCGGCGGCAACTGCCTCGCCTGCGCCGCCGGCGCCGCGACGATCGAGGCCATCGAGGAGGGCCACCTGCTGCAAAACGCCGTCGAGATGGGCCAGCACGCCCAGGAGAAGCTGCAAGGGCTCAAGGAGAAGCATTCCGTCATCGACCACGTCCGCGGCATCGGCCTGATGATCGGCATCCAGCTCCTCCGGCCGGGCGCCGACATCGTCGGCAAGTGCCTCGAACGAGGTCTGAGGATAAACTGTACCCATGATACCGTCATCCGCTTCATGCCCCCCATGATCGTGACGCCGGACCAGATCGACGAAGCGGTGGGAATCTTCGACAGCGTTCTATCCGAGAGTTGACCATGAACGACTTCATCGACATCAGCGATTGCTCCACGCAGGAGCTCGAGGGGCTGCTCGAGGAAAGCCGCTCGCTCAAGGCGTTCTATAAGGCCGGCAATCGGGACCTGTGCCTGGCCGGCCGGACGCTCGCCATGCTCTTCGAGAAGCCGAGCCTGCGCACCCGGATCAGCTTCCAGGTGGCCATGACCGACCTGGGCGGCCACCCGATTTACGTCAAGCCCGAGGACATCGGGGGCATCGGCAAGCGCGAGCCGGTCAAGGACATGGCCCGCGTCCTGAGCCGCTATGTCCAGGGCATCATGGCCCGGACGTTCGAGCACCAGACGGTGGTCGATCTGGCCCAGTACGCCGACATCCCCGTGATCAACGCGCTGACGGACTGGTCGCACCCATGCCAGGCGATGGCGGACGTGCTGACGATCCAGGAGCATTTCGGGCGGGTCGCGGGGATCAGGATCGCCTATATCGGCGACGGGAACAACGTGGCCCGCTCGCTGGCCTTCGCCACCGGCAAGCTGAACATGAAGCTGGTGGTCGCCTCGCCGCGCTGCTACGAGCTGGACGCCGAGACGATTGCCCAGGCGAACAGTTACACGCCGGACAGCGTCAGACAAATGGGCGACCCGCTGACGGCCGTGGCCGACGCCGACGTGATCTACACGGATACCTGGGTCAGCATGGGCCAGGAGAATGAGAAGGAGAAACGCCGCAGGGATTTCGCCGGCTTTGCCGTCGATGCCAGGCTTGTGGCCGCGGCGCCGGGGCACGTGAAGATCATGCACTGTCTGCCGGCCTATCGTGGCTACGAGATCACCGACGATGTCGCCGAGTGCGCCAACTCCATCATGTTCGACCAGGCCGAGAACCGCCTCCACTTCCAGCGCGCCCTGCTCAAGAAGCTGATGGCGTGACCTCGGCTGGTAGCTCCGTACGTGCTTGGCGTTGACCATGGAGGAGTGCGCTGCGGGTGACATCGTGAAGGCCGGAGGCCTTGGCGATGGCTCCATCGTATCCATGCAAGACCATCGCCAGCCGTTCGATGTCCTCAGGCATTGACGCTGGCCGCAGGTTGGCGTCCGACGGGACGCCGGCCATCCGCCGGGTTGCGGGAAACGTCGCGCTTCTTCTTCTGGCCACGGCGTTTGATCAGGCTGTACGCCAGCAGCGGCAGCCGCAGGGTCATAGTGGCGACGTCTCGCCCATCGACCAGCCCGATGCGCCGGGCCTTGCGGGCGATGTGGAGCAACTGCGCGGGAGTGTAGAACTCCGATCGGATGCGATTGCGGATGCGCTTGAGCTCGTTGCGCCCGTACTTCTCCGAGTACACGGGACCGCCGATCCGCTTGTAGTAGTAGCCCGGGGTCGACTCCACCACCTCCTTGAGGGGCGAGTACTTCTCGATGCGCAGCTTGTGGAAATTGATGGAGTCCAGCCCGATCTCCTTGGCAAACTTGGGGATGTAGAGCATCTCCTCCTCGGTCTCGCCGATGTTGCCGTAGATGAAGTACCCGTGGAGAAGGAAGTCATACTTGGTCAGGACGGCGAACGACTCGCGGATCTGCTGCTGCGTGAGGCCCTTCTGCAACTGGGTCAGGATTCGATCGTGCGGCGACTCGACGCCGAACAGGAACACCTTGAACCCGGCCTCTTGGGCCTTGTCGAGCACTCGGGGGTGTCTGGCAATGTCCACACGCGCTTGCACGGCGAACGTCTTCTTGATCCCGTTCTGGACGATCAAGTCGCAAAGCCGCTCGCTGCGATCGATGTTCGTGAAGATGTTGTCGTCGCTGAAGAGCACGATATCGGCGGTAACCGTTTTGAGCTCTTCGATGACCGATTCGATGGGGCGTTCCGTGTAGCTGCGCTTCTGGCCGAGTGGATTGAGGCTGAAGGTGCAGAACTTGCATTTGAACGGGCAGCCGCGGGTGGTCAACACGGTATCGAACGTGCGGCGGCTGAGCCGAAGGCCGCCCTGCGACCAGTAGTAGTCGTGTCTTCGCAGCGAGCGGTCGGGATAGGCGAGCCCCGCGAGGTCGGGCAGCGGCTGGTTCTCATTGTGCACGACGTTCCCATTGTCCCGATAGGAGAGGCCGAGGATCTCCCGGCGAGGCACATCCATTACGATCCGCCGGATGATCTCTTCGCCCTCCCCGCGCACTACCATATCGACGTTCGGGCAGCGTTTGAAGACCTCTTCCACTTCGAGCGTCGCCTGGTAGCCGCCAACGACCGTGGGGACCTCAGCGGGCAACTGGGAGATGAAGTCGCAGATGCTCTCGAACTGAGCATCCCATTGGATACTGATGCACAGAAGGTCGATCTCGGCCCTGATGAACCGGCTCAGGGCCTTCGGGTCCTGGTAGGCCTTCTCGTAGCGGAGATCGCAAAGCGTGATCTTACCGACCAGGTCTTTCATGTTGGCGGCGATATACTCCAGGCCAGTCGCGGGGAAGATCCCCACAGCGGCCGTCGAGCTGCCGAAATAAGGATTCAGCGCGAGGACATGTCGATATTTGGGCGTAGTCATGCCCAGAGTGTAGGCCCAGAGGACCGCCTGTGCAACTGAATAATAGGCTGCGCAGGCCGAAAAGATCGGATTCTTGAGACTCACTGAGGCAGAGCGCCATCCTTTTGGATTAGGCCGCCCTTGGCAGAATCGGCCGTCACGGTGAAAGCCCCGCTGCCCTGCACGATGAACTGCACGCGAGTCTCGTCCATGCCGTCGATGGTGTCGAGCTCGATCCGCTCCGGCCGGGACTCGACGGCCTCGACGCGCTTGAAGAAACGGTCCGTAACGCGGCCGCCGGAGACGACCTTGAGATTGTCGCCCTTGAGGGAGACGATGTCCGGCGGGCTGATCCTGCGGCGCACGTCGTGGGCCGTGCGCGTCGGCATCAGCCGCGGGTTCTCGATGGTCACCCAGACCTTGCACAGGCCGGGGCCCAGCCGCTCCACGCTCACGTCGCTGATTCGAAGCAGCGGCATCGTGCTCGCGTGGTAGAGCGTGAACGCCATGTTGCGGTGCAGCTCCTCTTCGAGCAGAAACGAAGGCGGTGTGCGACCCCACTCCTTCCGGAAGCCGCCGATCTCAATGCGCCCGTACGTTGGATGGTCGTATTCCCGCCACGCGACGAACCCATCGCCGAGCAGGACGTGCTTGATGAACTCCGCCTCGTCCTCATCCGAGGGCGAGCCGTCCGTCTTATACAGGTTATTATCAGTCCACATTTCATCCGTGTATGCCAGGACGCCCCGGGCGGCATAGAACCAGGTGTCCTCATCGCCCCAAGTGGTGTACAGGTCCTTCCAGGAGATGATGGAGCGGTAGTAGGGCAGAATGCGCTCCCCGCGGCGGCCGATGAGAATCAGGAGCCTCTCGTCGGCGGGTTGCATGGCGCCGCCATCGTGGCCGGGACCGCGCAGGATCATGCCGCCGGAGTTGTGGTAGCACTGGGCGGCGGCGATGTTCGGGTGGGCCAGAGCGAACTGTGCGACGGCCCGGCACTCCGGCTGCGAGAAGGGGTAGTCGCGTGCTCCATACTGGATGTAGGTCGGCTGCCAGTCGAACGCCCAGTTGCGGTTGAGGTCGTAGCCGCCGCGGCCATCCTCGTTGACCCGGCCGTCGCCATCGTTGTCGATTCCCTCCCAGCCGAGCAGCGTGTACTCGCCCAACTCGTCGTCCTTGGCCCGGATCATAAGGTATTCCGGGTAATCCGGGTGGCGCTTGTATCGGCCGTGCGGGTCCTTGATCAGCATCTGGGTGATGACTCCGTCACCGTTGAGATCCTCGCAGTCGTCCTCGTCGCAGACACCGTCGCGGTCGTTGTCGGTCGGCTGTGAGCCGCTGCGGCCGGACATCGCACCGTCGCTGTCGTGCAGCCAGAAGTCCCGCCCGTCCGGGTTCACCATCGGCACGAGGTAGAACACGTAATCGTTCAGCAGCGACGTCACCCGGTCCAGCCGGTTGTACTGGTGGCACAGATACCAGCCCGTGTAGGCGATCGCTTCGCCCGCCTGGACCTCGTTGCCGTGGATGTTCCCGTCGATGTACATCGCCGCCTTGCGGTCGGGATTGCCGATGTTGCGCGCCGTGACCTCCAAGCACCAGATGTCCCGGCCCTCCGTGGATTTGCCGATGGAGGACAGGCGGGTCAGGGCGGGGAAGGCCTCGTGCAGCCGGGTCAGGATGGCCGTCAGGCCCGCGTGATCGTAGTAGCGGTTCCAGGCGACGTCCACCTTCCGCTCCGCAGGCGCCCCCAGGGCGAGGAACACGTGATCGCCCGGACTCCGCGGTCCCGGCTGTCCACTGGACGTGGCAGCCCCGGCCGTCGAGAGCACTGACGCAAGCAGATATGAGAACACCACCACATTCACACGCAAGTCACTCTTGAGGATCGACGCCATGGCAATGGTCTTTCATGGAGGAGACGGGTTCGTGTCTGTCTGGCTTGTGTTCAGCAACTCGATGGTTCCCTCGACCCGGCCGGCGAGCATGGAGATGACCTGGAAGCGAACCTCTTTTCGATCCGGCACGCGAACGGTGTAGCGTGCCTTGGCTGTGCCGCCACTGCCGGCGATCGGAGGCAGGACTGTCGTCTTCGCCCCAGCCAGGAAGCACTGCGGCTCGAGCTCCAGGACCACCCGCGTCGGGTATACCTCCCGGCTCGTCTCCCCGTGCGCCAGCGCGGTCGGAAGGAAGCCCGTGTTGGTCACGAGGATCTCGATCTCGTACAGGGAATCGGCCAGAAGATGGCACTCAGTCCGGGCGACCGCGATGCGAGGCAGCCGTTGGGCCAACTCGGTGAGGAAGTCCCCGTGCTTTCCGGCGATGTCGGCGAGCATTGCCGCCGGCGGGTTCGTACGGGCGAACGGCCGGTAACCGCCCACTTCGACGCGCCGGCCGGGGAAATCCGGATGCTTGATCGCCTGCCATGCGACAAATGCGTCCGGGGCATGCTCGTCGAACCATTTGAGTTGCTCACGCTCCTCCTCGTTGCGTTTGTCGCCTTCCTTCTTCGCGGCCTTCGCGTCGGCCTTGGTCGCGTCGGGATCGTTGGGTTCAACGGCCTTCGCGTCCCTGGATTCCTTATCCTTCGCTTTCTTCGGTTTCGAGAGCGCCACGGCCAGTGCCGCATCCCACGGACGTGCCGCCAGGGACAGTCGGCCGCGATGGAAGTACATCCAGTCGCTGAACGTGCCCAGCTCGGATGCGCCATCGAGCTCCTTGTCGAGGCCGAGCCTGGCCCGGTACATCTTGCCGAGCGATTCGTAGTAGCCGACGTCCTTCTCATCGATGGTTTCCATCGGCTTGCCACGGCCGGCCGACGCCCCGGCTTTCGGCGTCTTACGCAGGTTGTCCGCCGCCCCGTAGGTCAGGACGATCCCGATGTTCGGATGGGCCACCACGAAATCGGCGAGCGCCCGCGTCGGGGCCTCGCAGACCGGATGGATGCCCGCGTCGGCGGCGAAGTACTTGTAGTTGTAGGGGAAGTTGCGGTTGAAGTCGGTCCCGCCGGGACCGTCCTCGTTCCACCGCTTGTCGTGGTCGTTATCGATGCCCTCCGGCAGGAGCCGCCAGGCGGGCGTTTCCCCCTTCACCGGATCGGCCTTGAGCAGCAGCCGGGGGTCGTTGGGGTCGAGGGTGTACTGGCCCTCCTTGTCCTCGATGCGCATCATTGTGACCAAACCGTCGCCGTTGAGGTCCTCGCCCCCATCCTCGTCCGTGAGCCCGTCGTGATCGTCGTCAAATGGCGTGCCATTGGTACTTGTCTCGATCTTGGGCGGGGCAAAAAATCGCTCCGTGGCGTCAGGATTGAGGCAGGGGACAATATAGATCGTCGCGGTCTTGAGGAACGGGGTTTTGGCTGGGTCTTCGCGGGACTGCTTGAGCAGGGCTTCGATCCAGGCGACCGCCGTGAATGGCCCGACAAGGTCGTTGCCCTCGATGCCCGCGACGACCAGCATGGCCGGCCTCGTGTTGCGGTCCTGCTCGGTGCCGATGCCGACGTCGACGAGCCAGACCTTGCGTTTCTCACGCGACTCGGCCAGCTCGCGGACGCGGATGAGATTCGGGTCCTGCCCGCCCAGCCAGGCGAGCCGCTCGCCCAGCGACTTGTCGTTGTAGTATTCCGCCCCTTGTATGACGGCCGACCCGGCCAGCATCAGTGCGATCAGCACCGGCCAGGCCCGCCGACCATACGATCGCGTCGCAGACTGTTCGATGTACACGCAGCCATCCTTAACTGAACCCCTGTTGACTCTCCACGGCCCATACTCTACCGCGCAGTCACCCGCCTGACAACAAGCTGGGCTCTGTGGTTTCGCAGGATGGGCAACTTGTTGCCCATGCCGGCCGCAAGGGGTGTCCCAAAGGGAAGGGCTGCGGGAGAGGTGTCCGCAGCCCTTGGATCATCCGTGATGAGTCTTGTTAGAAGCAGGAAATGCGAGACTGCTTGCTCGCGGGGCCTGTCATTCGATCCGGAGCCTGTTTGTGCCGCCGAAGCGGCGTCCGTCCGTGAGCGTGCCCATGATCTGCACAGTGGTCTCGCCGTTGGTGGTCACGGTCTCCAGTAGCTTGGCCCTGTCAAACGAGGCGATGATGACGACTTGGCCGCTCAGCCACAGGAACGTGGTCCGTTTCGTCGCCTCCGCACCGCCGGGCAGCAGCAGCAGCGGCTGGGTCTCATCCACATCGATGGGGAGCAGACCTTCGGGCAGGGAGAGGAACGTGGAGATCGGCTGAACCGGGCCTTGCCGCTTGATCACGGATGGCAGGATCATGGCCTGGCCCGTCACCTCCGTCGGCTTGACGTTCGGGTCCGTCGGGGGGCCTGGAATCGTCGGGCTGTCCGGATTCACGATCACGCCGCTGTCCACGGTGAAGTTGTCGGCGAAGGCGTGCCCAGCGTCGATCTTCACGTTCTCAGCATTTCCCCCCAGGAAGACGTAGAGCGGCTTACGCGGCCATCGCGATTTGATGACACCGGGGAGGTTCTGCCAGGCATTGTCAGGGCCGTAGCCGGCATCGCCCAAGTAGACTATATCGTTTTCCGAGTCGTAGGATATGTAGAGAGTCTTGAGGGCGCTGCCGCTGCCGCGGCCTGCGAAGTCCCACCGGATCTCGTAGCCGTCCTTGTATTCGCGCCAGTAGCTCGGGAAGACGCTGACGCACCCGATACCCACAGAGACGTAGCGCTGTCGCGGCTGGTCGGGGCTGGGGGTCACGCCGAAGCTGAACCAGCCCCCGTTCATTGTCACGAGGTCGTAGCTCAGGTCCACACGCATCGCAAAGTCGTGATTCGGGTCGATCGCCCATTTGTCACTGACATACCCGGCGAATATGTTCCCCTCAACCGCCTTGGAGACGTACTCCAGCCGTTTGTTGGCCTCCTGCACCTGGCAGTTGGAATTGTCGGCAAACACCTTCCACAGGTTCCCCTTCTTGTTGTCGTCGAAGTTGTCCTGCACGAGCGGTCGTACCTCCCCCGCGACACGGATGGTCGTTGCCGATTGGCCCCATGCGGCGCCCTGCAGGCCTTCCAGATGGGCCGTCGCCATCCCGATGGCCACGGTAGCCACGATGAACAGAATCAGGTTTCGAGTCACAGCTTGTATCCCCCTTGCTTTCGATCAACGGTTCACAATCTGTCTGTCGCCCGCGTCCGGCGGTGCACAGACATTCACCGCGCCCTGGCTCTGTGAAGTCCGTTTCGTGGAGGTGTCCCCGGGCGCACGCGTGGTCTGCTGAGACATACGGCGTGATTCGGCCTGGCGTCCATTCAGACACAGGCCGCAATAGCCACTCAGCAGCAACCGTCCGTGGGCAGTCCTGCTCCTTACAGACCGCTCCTCCAATCCAACTGGCTATTATACCCTCCCGCCGCAGCTTTGTCCAGCATATAACGGAATGGAAACGTCCTGGAACTTCGGGACGCACAGGATACGTCCATTGGGGCCGATAAAACATCGAGATTCTGGGTGTTTTCGCCGGCCGAACGTCCCTGTCTGAGGGGCCCAAAAGCATGAACGGCAGGCTACCGACCGGGTTTTTCCCCGTTGGGGGCCGCTCAAACCGTTCACTGTGAGCGCGGATGTACTGCACACCGTGGGCGAAGGAATCGTGCGCCGGGAACCAGAAGAAAGAAGCCCCCGCAAGCAAACGGAGGGAGAGGAAATGAGGCTCGCGGGGGCTTGCAAGCTGCGATTTCTTGTGTCATCAGTACCGGTCCTTCCCGTTAGAGAAGAAGACCGACATAGGGTCTCCGTGGAGCCGCGGGATCATGCGTGGGCCTACAGGCTCGCCAGAGCCGCGGGCTTGTCTTCGGTGAAGTCAAAGAGCCCATCGAGCAGGACGGCCGTGAAGACGGCCCTCGTCGCGGGAGCCACGCCGCACAGGACCAGCTTACGCCCGGATGCACGCGACAGGCTTCGCAATTCCAGAAGTCGGGAGAAAGTCAGGGATCCCACAATCTCCGCATCGGAGAAGTTCACGACCACGTCATAATCGCCTCTGTGACGCAGCGTTTCCACGACAGTCTGCAGCTCGTTGTGTTCTTCCAGGTTCCGGGGCAGATCCACAACGATCACATCTTCTGACCAGGTTTGCACACCCATCTTCGGCATCCCTTTCCTGCATTCGCAAGCTGATTCGTCGAGTCGGTAGCCGCCGGCACGTCGAGCTCATTCCATATGTGAGCTGCGCCCATCCGGCCTTCATGTCCATGACTACCCTTGGTAAGGCGCTTGACGACGGCCATATGTGGATGCCAAAATGTAAAAAAATTTCTCCCGACGAAGCGGGGCTGGCACGAACCCAGGGGGGATGTGCCCCCCAAGCGGGCGATCCTCGGCTGTCCCTGTATGCGCGGCGACGCCCGCCGCTGATCGCCCGCCACTCGTTGACCCCACCTCCTCCTGGTCCGCTGCGGTGCTACTGGTTGGCCAGGAGATCAACGATTCCCGAGATCGGGATCGCGCCGAACGCCTCCATCACATCTCCGGATATCTGTGAAACCACGTTGTCGAGCTGCCCGGTGAGTTGCGGGACATTACGCATCGCGTCGGCGCATGTGTTCATCTGCACCGCCATGTCCAGTCCCAGGCTCGACCACACCTCCGCCAGCTCGGGCATATTGCCCAAGTCCGGACGAACATTGATCGACAACCCGGCCCACTCGTTGATTTGCTCAGGCAGGCCCACGCTGGCAAGGACACCCTCCGCGAACTGAGCCAACCCGAGCTCGTTGCTGACGTCGGGAACCATGGTGAGGATCTGAGAGGCGCCTTGCGGTACCGAAGCAGTCCCCTCATCGCCGCCGGCAAGCATGGTCAGGATCCTATAGTCTCTCTCGAGCCCTGGGTCGGTGCCCTTATAGTCGTTGCTGGTTCCCGGATCGACGACCTCATACCCGTCGTCGGGCTTCGGCTCGATGACCTCAGGGTCGCCCTCCGGTCCCGATCCGATGACTTCGCCATCGCCGCTGACCCCCGAATCAGCGACATAATCGTCGCCCTCGGGTTTCGGCTCGGTGGTTTCATACCCGCCCGTGGTCCCTGGATCAGGAACCCCGGAAGTGACCTCCCCGACGCCAACATCATCCGTTACCGGTTCGGCGTACTCCTCCATGCCGGCGCACACAGACGCCCCCAACAATGTCAGTCCGATCAACAATACCCATGTTCGTGCCATTTTCTCATCCTCCTTGCCATTCGTACAATCCGTTGCTTCTTCACGGCGGGACTTCGCGTGCACCATGCGCACGGCGCAGACCCATACCGCACACGCTATCTGTTGTCCAACCGGCGACCGCCGCTGAAGGCTGCCCCCGCCATGAACAGGCGCAGACCACATCATCACGGCTCTGTCCACCGATAGTCCGTCCCGCACCTGATGACACACTCTACACGATCCGCCACCTGTTTGTCAAGCAGAAAAGACGCGTCATTGTGGCTTCGTGGGCGAATTCTCCTGACAACAGATCCCATAGGCGCCATCCTCGCGGCAAGCAACCCTCCCAACCCGCGTGTGGCGTCATCGCCCTGATGCAGTTGCGCTGCGAGGGATGTAGAACAGCCCCGGGCCCAGGCCGACGCCGCTGAAGGTGGGGGTTGTGCCATCGAGGGTCTCGGAGACTTCCAGGACCGTGGTTTCGCTGGGGCGATAGGCCTCGACGTGTCCGTCTGTGAAGCCGGCCTGGAGCTTGAGGTGCACGCCCGCCTGGTCGGGCTGTCCCTGGGGATTGTGGACCCAGTGGGCCGGGGCCTCGTCGGTTTCGGCCGTTACCTCGGCGCGGGCGAAGCGCTCACAGCTTCCAAAGGCATCGGGACTGCGCCAGTGGTTGAAGCCGAAGTAGTCACTGATCAGCAGGCGGCTGCATCCGGGTCGGCCGGCGTCGGTCTGCGGCCCGAGGAATGGCCGCTCCTGCTCCGACAGACACCCGACGTAGTTCCAGTAGAAGCAATAGCTGCCGAGCACGCTGTCATCCGTGAAGCCGGTCTGAGGATTATCCCACAACTCCCCGGTTCGCCAGACGTCCTCCAAGTAAGGATAGGGCGTTGGGCTGCTGGGGCACGACAGTGCAACGGCCTTGGGAAGGTAGGCGCGGAGGTAGCTGGCCATAGAGCACTGATAACCGCTCGCCCGCGGCTGGCAGGCCTTCATCATGCGGGGCTCCTGCCATCGCCAGGTGCGGCCGAGCATTGCAGCGGTCGCCACCGACTCCGGATACCGGCCCTGATGGTCGCCCGCGTAAAGGCTTACCGCCAGGACCACCTCGCGCTGGCGCTGCCCCCCGACCATCGAGCGTGCGGCCCGCCGGGCCTGATTCAGCACAGGGACCAACACGCCCAGCAACAGGGCCAGCACGCCAATCACCACCAGCAGCTCCACGAGCGTAAAACCGCGGGCATTCAGGATTGGCGATTTACCATTTCCGCTTTGTCTCCCGCCGCGTCTCATTTCTCCCTTCTGACTGGACTTGCGACGGGCCAGTCATGACCGCCTACTGATACTACGCCAGCCGCGAGGGGCCGTCAATAGTCTTTGAATCTCCGCATCCATTCCGGCCAGTTTTCCGGCTGGACCCCGCCGGCTTTCGTCCAGGGTCCGGCCGTGTCATATTCCGAATACCAGTACAGCGTCCAGAGCTCTTTGAGCCCGACTTTCCTCACCGACCAGTCGACGAACAGGCCGTTCACGTAGCCGCTGTGCCGGTTGATGCAAAAGGGCCGGCAGCCGATGGGCATGGGCATTGGGTCCTCGAATGGCACCGGCGGCAACGTATGGCGGGGGGCACCCCACGGGTGCGTCGAGTCGAGCAACGTGGGTATCTTGTCGCGGTCCCAGAGGGAGAGTACGTCCACCTCGGCCAGGCGGCCTAGGCGACCGGGGTGACGGCGGGGATTCTCGGAGAATCCGTCGAACAACCAGGCATTGCACCCGTAACTGCCGCGAAACGGCGGGCCGGGGTCGGTCAGCTCCCAGGCTCCGAACGTTGACCCCACCGTCCCCACCGCGAACTGGCCTTCAGCCCCGAAACCGGCGCGGCCGACGAAGTGCCACGGGGAATCCGCAGGCTCCCTGGCCATGGGGCAACAGGCGATGTCCTTCGTATCGAAGGCGTGGAGCAGAGCCGGCGAGGCATTCGGATCGTCCCTGTCGGCAAACGAGCCGCGGATCAGCCATATGCCGGGCCCCTCCCCGGCGGGGCCCCCCATCGTGTCGCTGGGAAAGCGTCCCTGGTTGTCTACCGCGTACGCGTCCAGTGTCAGGCCCCATTGCCGCAGTCTCGCCTGGCAGACCATCTCCCTGGCCTGCCTCCTGGCCCGCTGCAGGGCCGGCAGCAGGATCGCGATGAGCAGCGCAATGATCGAGATCACCACCAGCAGCTCGATCAGCGTGAAACCGTTGGCCTTTGCGATTAACGATCTGATCTTCGAGATTCGTGGATCGTCACGTTTCATCGCTCTCGCCTTGCGTCCTTCGGCCGCACACCTACGAACAGCCGCCTGGTCTCATTCTCTGTAGCCTCCATAGACGTCTCCATCGATGCAATGCATAGACTATCGCCGTTTTGCAACAGCACTATATGCAACGGGTTGACCACCCAACATCAGGGGACCGTATCCGCGTGCGAAGACAGCGATGAGCTGACCCCGAGGACCGTCAGCGGTCTTCTCCCTGAAGGCAATCACATCATGCCAAGTGCCATAGGCGAACATGCTCAGATCAAAGCCCGTGCCGGCGATCACCTCGGCCAGGGTGCCGCGCATGACAATGGCGGGCACAGTGGCAGGCGTCGCCGATACAAATGGATCCACCGGCGTCTGGACGGTGGAGCCGATGGTCAGATACTGCGGATACTGGGCGTGCAGTTGCCCGGAGATCTGTGGCAGGAGACTCAGAGCGGCGGTGTCTTGGGTCGCGTACAAGGTGTAGTCGACGTAGACATAGTAGGTGTCCCGCGATTGGACGGGAGCGGCGTTGTCACGAATTTTATAGAACTCAAAACCATTGACATGGCCGCCGCCGACCACGCTGATCTGGCGGGGGTTCCCTTCCGGGAGGTTCGTTGACATATAGTCGGCGTCATAAAGCCAGTAGTCGCGCAGGTCCACGCCTCCAATCCCGAGCGGCCTGCCTTTGGTGGGGGCCAGGCTCGCCTGTTCCGTGCCACCGTAGACGCCGAGATCAATGGCATGGTTGACCCCCCACTGTCCCTCAGGATCGTCGGGCGCACGTTCGAGCTCCTCTCCCAGAGTATCCATCGGATCGCCGGCATCGATGGCGCAACTGGTCGACAAATCGAAATACCAGTGCGACCCATGGATTTCTTGTTCGCTCCAACGCCAGCCTTCACTCTGAAGATGATAGTCTCCTTCGATCAGGACGTCTCCAGCCCAGTAGCCCGGCTGGACGAAACACGGGTCGCCATCCTGTATCGCGTCATAGTCGCTGGTGTTGAGCCCCACGCCGCTCCAGTCCTGGATCAGACAGTGGTCAATCTCCCCTGTCGATGATCGCGACCGATTCCGGAAATAGAGCACTTGTGAGCCTTGATTGCCACAAATGATGCAATTGTGAATCCTGATGCGGCCGTCGTCCGTCAAACCCTGCTCGACGAGCTTTACGCCCGACAGATTGCCGGCAATCGTGCAGTTGATGATCTGACTGCATCCCGACATCACCGGCAAGACCCCGCAGTCGTGGAACGTCGTGTTGTCCACGATCACGCAGTTCGAGATTGGCCCTCGACAATCCTTGACGACAGTGGCGCCGCAGGGCCCGTTGCCGCTGATGACGCAGTGACTGATGGCGGCCTGGGTGCCGTTGCCGAGGATTCCACCGCAGGTGTGGTTCTGAATCTTGAAGCCCTTCAAGAGGCAGTCAGGACCTTCGTCGCCCTGGAAGATGACGACCCCACACAGGACGGTCTGCTCGGCGACGCTGAAATCCGTGGGCGCGGAGCTGACCAAGCGGATGCTCTTGCCGTTGAAGTTGATTTCGTCGTACACCCAGGGATCGGGCGAGAGGTAGTGTCCCGGGGCCACGACGACGGTGTCGCCATCCACGGTCGCGTCGATCGCTTCTTGAATACTGTCGAATGGGTGGGCGGCAGAACCGTCTTCGCCGGGATCGCTGACCTGACGGTCGAACGGCCCCGGGTCGCCGGGGGCGTTGTCGTCCACATAGATCTCTGCATATAAGGGCAATGTGAGTATCGAGAGTACGAGGAACAAGGCACTATATCTGGTTCGCATAGCAGGTCTCCTCAGAATCGTCATCATTGTGCCAGCGATCCCTGCGCCAGTCGCATCAGCCACAGGCCGTGGGGCACAGATGACCCCGTACGGCGGCTGTGCGGCAACGAGGGGACTGTCAACCGGTGTGAATCCGCCTCGTTGGGCGCAGGATAGCTGAATACCCATTCTCCTATCGTCACATCGTCTTTGCTGAAGGTGATGCTCTCGATCCAGTCCTGGTACAGATGGACGCGGTAGGTCAGGCGCATCCAGGGGCCATTGAGCAGGATATCGACGCGCTGACCATCGGGCTGGGGCCTGGTAGTGAAGCCAATCCCGGCCAGTGCGGCGTCCCGCCGAATCACGTCAATGGTGTGCAGGCCGCTCCACGGCCGGCCCAGGCCCTGGAAGAAACTGGCCCCTGCATAGTGGGCCAGAATTGCGCCCGACCCGTCGCGCATCTCGGCGGCGTTGCTCGCGTCCAAGATTGTCAGGGCGTCGCCCACCGTGAGCTTGAGCCATGGGCCATGATCCTTCGCTGCGGCGGCCACGAAAGGCAACCGACCATGGCCCGAGATTCGCTGTGTGCCCATGCGGCCCGTGATTGTGAAATGCGTCCACCCCTGTCGATGCGCTCCGTCCCGCTCGTCCACGACCGCGGCGCCTGTGGACCAGTCGTGTCGGAAATAGTCCTCCATGGAGACGTCATAGCTCAACGTCACCTGTTGACGCCGGTCCGCCTCGGCCTGCTCCGCGGCTACCAGCAGACCTCGCGGGCTGGGGGCTACGTACTCCAGGCCGAGGTCCCGCCGGTCCTGGCTCTGCAGGAAACTCCGCAGGGCGGGCGGGTCCGTAGGCAGGCGCCAAACCGAAAGATCGGGAGCGAACTGGCGATGGTTGCGGATATAGATCGTGTCCCCCTGGCGATAGTAATTGGCCTGCTCCTTCTGCAGCCACTGGCTGTAGGAGATAGCCTGGCCTGTTGTCCGGATCATCACGGTATCGGCCGTGGCGGGGGGATAGTAGTACCAACACGAGGCGTCCTGCGAGACCGCCATGGCCGGTGGGACCTCCGCCGGGGCTGTGGCCTGTTGCGGCGCAGCGTTCCAGATGCCGGACCGCGCCACGAAGGCCCCGCCTGTCCCGATGATCGCCACCGCCAACAGGACCGCCACGACAATCGGCTGAGCCGCCAGCGCCGCCCACGGCCCGATCTGTAACGTCGAGGCCGTGATCGAAACTGCCGCGGCCGCCGCCTGACTTCGCGCGCTGAGCTTGCCGAAGAACAGCAGGGCCACCGGCAACGCGCTCTTGTCGATGCCGTGGGAGTTCAGCAGACGCCCCAGCGTCTTCTTGGCCCGGTGGAACAGGGCCCGTGCCCCCAATTGCGAGCAGCCCATCGCCTCGCTGATCTGCGCGTACGACATTTGATCGTAGCACCGCATGGTCAGGACGGCCCGTTGCCGCGGCTCCAGCTCGCAGATCGCCCGGACCACGATCTGCTTCAATTCCTCCGTCACGAGCTCGGCCAGCACATCCTGATGGCCCGCCTCGATCCAGTCCTGCTTGACATCGGACAGCGACGTCGCCTTGTGACGCCAGTGCTGCCGATAGTGTGCCCGAACCTTGTTCAGCGTGATCGTGTACAGCCAGCACCAGAAGCGTTCCGGGTCCTTGAGGGTATTGAGGATTTTGAGCATTTCGGTGATACTCTCCTGCACGATGTCCGTGGTCAATTCGCGGTCCAGGGTCAGCCGGCCGACGTACTCGGCCAGCCGGGCCTCGGCGAGCCGCACCAGGTCGCGTCGAGCCTCTGGCAGCCCTTGTTGTGCCTGTCGCACCAACTGGATGTGATCTGTACATTCGCTCATCTTCGCTGCTCTCTAAGGTGATCGGGACGCCTGAATGTTACGCGAATTTTGGCCGGTTTGTAGTTTTTTCCCGCCCAAAGCATAACGCCCGGCAGGAATGCCGGAGATGGGATCGCGGCTGAGGGGATGGTTACGACCGATAGGACCTATCGGACAAATGGGACCCGGAAGAACCGGCGGCATCCTCGCCGGATTTGTGGCGGCTTCTTCGGTGACAATTGACCATATGGCGGGGATAGGATGGCGTGCGTTGTGGGGAGTCGTGCAACGAGCCGTTGCCGACAGGCGGCGATGAGCGGGCGACGCTTGGCGGTCGCCTGAAGAATCTGCCAGGTGATGATTGTACTGCCGACCGCCGATGGGTCATTCGCAAGCACGGGCCGGCCTTGTGGGTGTGCCCATCGATCCGCCCGATGATAGGGTCCGCTCCATGGCCCTGGCCCAGGGCAAATTCGCCATCGTCGATGAGGACTACTCGCCGAGCGGCGTCAAGCCCTGAGCCGGGTGATTCGCCGAGGTGGAATCACCCGGTTGGCCCAGCTCGGTGGGCTAATTCCCCATGAGACTGGCGAAGTCCGGCATCTGGAACGTGCCGAAGGAATCGGTCGTGAACCCGGATAGCGGCACAGCCACGTTGCCGGACTGCCCGGCGATACCGGGGAGGCCCTCTGCCACATTGATGGATGCGATCATCTGTGCCGGCGGCTTCAGGCCCATGCCTGTCTGTATCTGCGCAACCTCCGGCAGATTACCCCAATACGGACACAGGTTCATCGGCAAGCCAGACGCTCCGCTGCTTTGCTCAAAGATGCTCAGGTTGGCCTGGACACCCTCCAGGGTCGGAGTGAGCCAGGCCCCATCGCCGCCGCCGGGACCCATAATGAGGCCGCTAAAGTCGCCGGTGAGGCCCAGCCCGGCGATCTCAATGCCGGCCGGAGCCATTGCAGTGTACCCGTCCATGCCGGTGCAGACAGAGCCCCACAACACGGCCAGCCCAATCGTCAGTACCCATGTTCGTGCCATCTTCTCGACCTCCTTGTCTCTTCTGAGACCCAGGGTTTTCCCACGGCTGGGCCGCCACGCGCCAGCCGCGCAGCGCAGACCCGTGCCGCATACGATACCTGTTGTCCAACCGGGGACCGTGACTCTTCCACTCCTCCTGCCGTAAACCAACACAGAAAGAGCCGCCCGCCGGGCAAACCATCACCCCGGCTTATGTCCACCGAGAATCCGTCCCGCACCTGACGCCCGATCCTACGCGCTCCCCAACCTGTTTGTCAAGAAAAAAAGACGCATTATAGGAAGAATGTAAAAGATACCCGGCTCCCCCGCCCGTGCGGATTCGTTTGACCCTGACCTCCTCGCAACGGCTACAGAGAGAAGGTACGCCATGTCGGCGGTCGCGCGGATAGCCCTGGTAGCCGATGGCATGGCTATTGATCAGGAGGTATGGAAATCGGCACGCAAAAGGGACCCACGTCCGCGTCCTATTGGTGAGCCGCCGGTCGGCCCCGCCAACACACTCATAACTGGTTGGTTAGGGGAGGATATTCTTGTCCCTGACTGGGAATTGTATATGGGTGATCTCGGCGATACCCGGATTCACTTGTCCGGGTGGCTTGCGCCTATCGCCGTCGCAGCACCTCCCCGGTTTCGCCGGCTTACCGCAATCTGAGTCATAATGGCATCTAGCTCCTCGACGAGAATAGATAGCCATTGTCTCGCCGCTGGGTCTTTCCTGTGCATTAGCGTTACAAACACGTGCAGGATCTGCCACTCCTCCGGGCCAACTTGTCTCTTGGCCCTAAGTTCCTCAATCTTGCTGTGAATCCGATCCGCGAATACCTCCGTCTTCAACTCGTCTAAAGCTGTGGTATGCTGCGCCCTCGTGGCTGACTTACGCCTGCAGGGTGCCGGTCTCTTGAGCAACGCGCGGGCAATCTTGTTCAGTTCAGCGAGAACATCAGCCGTTGCGTCAGGTCCCTCTAGGATTGACGACGGCACAAAGACCCGGGAAAGGAACGGGATTAGCTCTCTGTCCGCATTCACAGCGAGCACCAGCAGTCCAGGTATCCGCGTCACGGGGTAGTCATTGCCTCCCCCAACGATGACCTCGTCCCCAAAATACACTGCATTCGCGCCGAGCTTCTGGCCTTGACGGGCATGTCCTTGGATATTCAAATTGTCTATCAGGAACTCCAGAGCATATGCCTTATCTAGTTTCTCCAGGGTAACATCGATGCTGGATCGCCCTCCGGCTCTGGCCACATAGTGGCCCAAACCCTTTGTATCAAGTGCGTCCTGAATCCGTGATATCAACCATGTACGCAGGTCCCTCTCAAAAAGATGGGTACGCTCTTCCTCCGTGACACCATGCCTGAAACTCAAGATGGGCTTGAGAGTAAGCTGGACCGTCGCACAGGACGGATTGCTCTCGGAGCCGTAGAGAACCGGACGCATATCAACAAATGGAGCAATCAAGCATCCTTTTGCCTTATCACTCACCTGATCCAGGTCGTAGGCTTTGGCATAGTCTGACCTGTTCCCTGTGAGCCGATCGAAGTATCTCTCCGCATGTTCTTGCAGGACCTGCCTTATCTCTTGCGCCTCGTCGGCGGGAATTTGGGTCCGCTTGATGTAGCTTTCGTCAATAAAGCGAGGGCGGATGAGTCTGCCGCTTTCCTCGTCATTCAGCGTGAGCGCGCCAAGAATCGTCTCTGACAACCTGCCCTGCTCGGAGGGGTGTTCCGATATTATGGAGACAATCTCTGAATCTTTCGACGGGAAATGGAAATAAACGCCACCCGAATTGCAGAAGAAATGAAACTGTTCGAGAAAGGCCAAGCCATTCGTATGGCATAGCTCAGACACCAGCCACGTAAGAAAGCGCTCACTGATTTCCGACATGCTATTGCCTGTTAGGAAGGCCAGTTTCATGCCCATTTGAGCCGCCTCAAGCAGACGCGGCGCCACTCGCAGCAGGAACTCGTCACGTTCGTTCGTCGTTTGCGCAAGGATGGTCCTGTCGACATCGGCGGCGATCAGGCATCGTTCGGTTGCATACCTGCGCAACACCGATTCTCCACTCTGTGTATCGACCTTATGTCTCATACTCACATAGCCCTCACCAACCATCGGTGTGTCCCGCTGACCGTTCAGCGAGTCGTCACGATTCTGCGCGTCTCTGACAACTCCAACACTCGCCAGATACGCCGGAGACATAGTTGAGAACTGCTCGGGAAGCCCAATGAGACTTCTATCTCGTGCTGACTCAGAATAGATACGACGCACATCGGCTTCCGCGCTTATTCGAAACTGTCAAAGTAATCCCAATTCTTCAGGAAGTCCAAAATGACTGATGCCACCCTTGGGCCTGTCGCTGGGGTGAGCTGAATTACGTCGTCAGTATACTTGAACTGAAGCTCTCCCAGCCCCGTCGCCTGGATTATGATGTTCTTGACGAGCTTTTCCCGGTGTTGTCCTTTCCGAGGCAGGTCGCTTTGTTGTCCGACAAAAATCATAGGGATATTATGTCGTGGTGATTTCTTGGCGCCTTTGCCTGAGAAGGTCGGTTGTGTGAAGTCAAGGTCGGCCAAACCATCTCCAATTGCGACGGTCCTTCTCAGCACTTCGTCAAGCGCGAAGCTCCCGTGCAGCTTGTCCACTATGTTCTCTATCGCGATCCCGGCAGCCCAGCTCTTGCCCAAGGACACACGGTTGACTACGGGCACGATGTTGACAGCAGTGGAAACAATCTCTGTCCTGACGGAATCCGCCAGCCCGGCCTTCTTAATCTCGGTCGTTATGATCTCGTCGAATGGTTGCTGATCGAAGGTTTTAGTCTTTCCTTTTTCATCCCTGATCTTCTCAAGCGTCCCAAAGGCTATCTTGTAGGGGCTCCAAATATATTGGTAACACTTGGGTGATGGCTTAGATCTATCGACCAAGTACGCCACGCCATTCGCATCGTAGACAATGTCGCGATTCGAGGGTGCTCGATGACCCTTCTTGGGCTTCATCAGGGTCGCTGGGTCGTAGGCCAGTTCTCGAAGCTTGTCACGAATCCCATCCTTGTTCGTGCATAGAGGATGCTCCCCTACGGCCGGATGCAGGGGCATTTCGGATGCAGCTACCGGATAGGAGGGCACCAATACACAACCTACCTCTGCGAAGAAGGCAAGCTTGTCATGGACCAGACCGAAGTGGAAGAACTTGGCCATAGGCTTGATCACATTGTCTACTATCCACTGGCCGTCTCTGCCTGTGATGAAACTGTGATAGACGCCTTGCAGGGCGAGATTGATAATCTTGATCGTGGCTTCCCCACTCAGCTTGTCGTTCTCGGTAATCGTGCCGTCGATATCCCAGATAATGTGGGAGAAATGGCGTAGTTTTGCCCAGTCCAAAATCTCATGCATTCTTAGCCTCCTTCTGCCGCGACGGACACGCAGCCACATTGCGGCAAACCAAGGATCACCGCACGTCTCCTGGCTTTTCCTTTTCAAAAACGTAAGTGACAAACGACAGGTGAACAAATGACAAGAAATCACAGATCACCGGTCTCGCCCGCCCTAGGAGGTGCAGAAACACCCGTCAAAAGCGGGCTGCCACGAATCACGCCTTCTCGTCGGCCTCCAATGGTGTCAACTCGACAGTTGTGAAAACAATTATAGCGGGACGCGGCAGGAGATCAAGAGTCAAAACAAAAAAAACGGGCAACAGTCGCGGGTGGTTGGCTGTCAGTGGTCGGCGGGCGGTGATGCTCTGCGGCCTCTGTCGTTTCAGTTCGTGGGGTGGGCTGAACATGTCTACGCGAGCGCAGTCATCCCACCCGGTATCCGGTCCGCCCTCTGTCCTCAGTCCTCCGTCAGGTGTGCTCGCGGTTTTCGGCGTCATCGGACCTATGGGACCGATGGGAGCTGGTGGACGGATGGGACCCCCGCTACGCCGGGGCAGGCTATTGAGCGGGAACTGGCGGTGCTGGTGACGGACCGAGTGGAGACGCTCGGTGAAGCCGCCTTCGGCGAGGAAACGCTGCTCCAGGGAGCGGAGTTGCTGGTCGAGCAGGTAGTTGGCCTGGTGGATCAGGCAGATCACGGCGTTGGCGGCGATCTCGGGCGGGGCTTCTTCGACATAGGACCTATAGGACTGATAGGACCTATTGGACCTATAGGCGATCCTTCGGATCGCTTGGGCCTGCGGGTGGTCCTTGGGCCATAGCGGCAGCTTTCGCTGGCGGAGGAAGTCCTCGTAGTCGAGCAGCAGTTCTTCCAAACTGGCGCGTGCGACGCCGGTGAGCTTGAGCTCGGTCTTCTTTGAAGTGGCGGAGGCTTGGCTGGCTTCGGCGATGTTCTGCTTGCCGCTTCTTGCGGCCTGGATCATCTGATCGGTTGTACGCGACCGGCGGTCTATGAAACGGGCGCAGAAGGCGACGGTGGCATCATAGATGATCTCAGCCGCCTGATAGGATTTGAGCTGCCGATACCCGCCGTGCGCAGGGATCAGCGGCGGGGCATTATGGGTCCTATCGGTCCCATTCGTCCTATCCGATCGCGATTGTTGCTGTCCCTCCATGCGGCCGATGATAGTCGCAGCCTCCGCTGGGATCAAGCTTTTTCTACGGCAGCGCGGTCGCCAAGATGGCGTCGCGGGCATTCTCCTCCAGCGTGACGCCGACGAGGTCGTTTGGAGAATGGGACCTATGGGACACATGGGACTGATAGGACCCATCAACTATTTCGACCATGAAATAGCGTTCGGCACGGCCGGCGGGGTGGGGGGTGGTAGTTTCGATCAGGACTTGGGCGGTTTCGCCGACGAATTGGGCGCGGAATTGGGTTTGGAGGGTTTGGTCGAGGGCGCGGAGGATTTGAGAACGGGCCTTCTTAAGTTCTGTGGAGAGCTTGGGTTGCATTCCGGCGGCGGGGGTGCCTTGACGGGCGGAGAAGGCGAAGACGTGCATCTTGGCGAATGCGACTTCTTTGGCTAAGGCGACGGTTTGGTCGAAGTCGGCATCGGTCTCACCTGGGAAGCCTACGATAATATCGGTCGTTATGGCAGGGCGGTCCAAGCGGGCCTGGATCAGGGCGACTTTTTGCCGGAAGTCGTCGGCCGTGTAGGGGCGGGCCATACGGCGGAGGATGTTGTCTGAGCCGGACTGCAAGGACAGGTGCAGGTGCGGCATTATATTAGGGTGGCCGGCGAAGACATCCATGAGGCGAGGGGTGACATCCGCAGGGTCGAGCGAGCTGAGGCGAATGCGGGCAAGATTGGGGATTTGGGCAACCCTGTCGAGCAGGGCGGGCAGATGCACGTTCTCCTTGTCCGGCCAGTTGCGCCGGCGGGCGGTCTCATAACCATAAGCGCCGAGATGGACGCCCGTTAGGACGATCTCCTTATGGCCGGTCCCCACGAGGGCGGTCGCTTCAGCCAGAATTTCTGCGGCCATTTTGAAACGAACAGCGGGACGCGCCGTCGGTATTATGCAGTAAGAGCAGGACGCATCACAGCCGTCCTGGATCTTGAGAAATGCTCGAGTCTGGTCTTGGAAACGGGAAAGCGAGGGCAAGTCGTCGGGCGGCTGTAAGTCGTTTTTGGACTTGACTTTGTCGTCACTTTGTGCTCTAATTGATGGATTAAGACACTTGGAGCATTGTGCATCTGGGGTGGTTGCCTGGTCAGTGACCAGGGAGCGCAGGGTAGCGGTAAGGTCGCGTCGGTCCTTGACAACACGGACGTTCTCACCGGCGGCCGGTAACTCATCCGTTTGGACCGCGGGCAGACAGCCGCAGATTACCACGGCCTCGGGGTGATGCTTCTGGGCCAGATGGCTGAAATGCCGGCTCTTGGCAGAGGCCGTGTGGGTCACACAACAGGTGTTGACGATGACCAATTGAGGCTGTTGCGAGGGATCGACCTGGCGAAGGCCGTATGATTCGAGAAACTGGCGAATCTGCTGGCTTTCGTATTGGTTGACCTTGCAGCCGAGAGTTAATATGGCGAAACTCGTGAGCATATGGTATAATCTATGCTTGTTGAGAGCTGTTTACAAGACGATGTAGAGAGTACCCACCGGACCGGATGGGAGGTTCATCATGGCAGCAGGATCGGATGCGATTTGGGCGGTTGACCTGGGCAACTACTCGCTAAAGGCCCTTCACCTGGTGTCCGTCGGGGATGTGGTCCAGGTCATCGGCTTCGATCATATCCCGCACGGCAAGATCGCCTCCAGCAGCGGCGTCAGTGCCGCCGAGCGCGAGGAGCTCATCGCCATCTCGCTGCGGCAGTTCGTGCAACGCAACGAAATTGAGTACGATCCGCTGATCATCTCGGTGCCCAGCCAGAACAGCTTTGCCCGGTTCGTCACGCTGCCGCCCGTGGAGGCCAAGAAGATCCCGGAGATCGTGCAGTTCGAGGCGGCCCAGCAAATCCCATTCGATATCAACGAGGTGCAATGGGACTACCAGTTGATGAGCGACCCGGACAGCCCGGAGAAGCGGGTGGGGATTTTTGCGATCAAAAACGAGGTGGTCAACTCGGGGCTGGAGCAGTTTGAGCGGGAGGATCTGCAAGTGAGCTACGTGCAGATGGCGCCGATGGCGCTGTACAACTACCTGCTGTTCGACCGGCCGGACCTGGTCAGTTCCGACAAGCGGGCCACGGTGATCATCAACATCGGGGCCGACAGCACCGATCTGGTCGTGTGCACGGCGTCGAATGTGTGGCAACGGTGTATCGTCATGGGCGGCAACACCTTCACGCAGGCGATTGCCGACGCCTTCAAGCTCAGCGCCGAGAAGGCCGAGAAGCTCAAACGCACCGCCCCCGTGAGCAAGTACGCCCGCCAGATTTTCCAGGCCATGAGGCCGGTTTTCACGGACTGGGCCGGGGAGGTGCAGCGATCACTGGGGTTCTACACGAGCTCGAACCCGGACGTGAGAATCGTTCGCGTGGTGGCGATGGGCGGGGGGACGAGGCTTCGTGGATTGCTGAAGTACCTGACACAGACGTTGCAGATCCCCGTGGAGAAGCCGGACGCGTTCAAACGGCTGGGCATCGCACCGGGGCTGTCCAGCGCGAAATTCCATGAGAACGTAGCTGACTTTGGCGTGGTGTACGGGCTGGGCCTGCAGGGGCTGGGCATGGCCCGCATCGAGAGCAACCTGCTGCCCAAGAGCATGGCCCGCTCGATGGCGTGGGCGGGCAAGACGAAGTCGTTCATCGCGGCGGCGGTGCTGCTGCTGGCGGTGTCACTGATGTGCCTGGGACGCGTGGGCTGGGACAAGATCACGTACGCCAAGCAGGAGAGCACGCGAGCGAAGATCAAGAACGTGGTGGTCCAGGCCCAGGAGATCATGCAGAGCAAGGACAGTATCGGACAGAAGGAGGCGAGCATCCAGGACCAGGCGAGGAAGGAGTTCAAGCTGTTCGAGTATCGGGACCTCGTGCCGAAGCTGCAAGAGATGGTGATCTCCGCGCTGCCGAACGCGAAGAACAATCCGGATCAGCGGGCGCTGTACGAGGCGTTCGCCGCCGGCGACATCGCCAAGGTCATGGCTGTGCCTCGTAACCAGAGAAAGCAGCTTTTTATCACCCATATCTCGATCTACTACGCCGACAAGCTGGCGTCCGCCCAGTTCAACAAGACGGCCCTGAGCCGCCGGGACCAGATGAGCCGGATGATGGGCAGCGACGAATCGTCGCTATACGACGAGCAGATGATGGCTGAGCTGGAGTCCATCTATGGCAAGGAGTACCTGCAGGCGGCGGGCATGCTGGGCACGAGCCAGGAGACGGCCAAGGAAACCGGCTTCGTGGTGACCATTGCCGGCTACAGCCCGTACGAGCGATACGAAACCCTGCTGGACCCGATGGGCGTGGAGACCGACCGGAACAAGTGGGGCTTCGTGACGCGCATCGAACACCTTGACCAATTCCTCGGCCTGGACCCCAACAGCACGCCGTTCGAGTTGTACAGCCGGCAGGTGGACCACTTCGTCCTGGAAAAGGGGATCGTGGACCCGTCGCAGGAAATGCCGGCCGGCGTGGGCGAGATCCAGTTCATTCCGGACCCGGCCAACCCGCAGCCCAGGGCGGTGGGCATGATGGGCTTCGGGGGCAATGTGAACGGAAAACAGATCCTGGTTGACCCGATGACCCGCGAGGAGATCGGCGCCGAGCCGATCCTGGACCAGTACGGTCGCCCGGCGGTCGACGCCACGGGCAAGGCCCGGCTCAAGGAACGCGATCACTGGTTCACCCTGCAGTTCAAGCTGCTCTGGAAGACCGGCTCCGAAACCGCCGGCGCTGGCACAGCCTCCGGACAGACATCCACGACAGGCGCAGGTAAGTAGGACACGATAGACATGGCGAATATCAACATCAAAGACATCTTCAAGAAGCTCAGCTTTTTCAAGAACAACCTGTCGCTGCTGGTGCCTATCCTCATCGCCATGGCGGCGCTGCTGCTGTTCATCCCGACGCGGATCCTTGGCAGCCGGCTGCGCAAGACCATGGAACAGCAAAGCGCACAGACCGGGCGGACCATCGCGTCCCTGTCGAATCAGCTTGAAGAGGCGGCCAGGGCCAAGCGGATGGAGCCGTACATCAACGCCTATGCCCACGACGCCAACCAGATCGAAAACCTGGTGAAGCAGACCACCCTGCGTGAGCTGCTGAGCTACCGCCTCTTCCCCGACACCAACGAGAGGACGACCCTGCTCTACGAGGAGTTCGGACGGCGCTACCGTAGCGGTGTGGATGCCATGCTGCAGGGCGTAAAGGCCGGCGCGCCCCCGACGGAAGCGGAGATCGCGGCAGCCCTGCAACGGGCGCCGCAGCCGGGTATGGGCGCCTATGGGGGCGCTTACGGGCCATACTCGCAGGGCCCCGCCGGTCGGTCGTCGTCTAGGTCCTCGTCTAGTAGGTCGTCGTCTATGTCGTCGCCGACGTCATCGATGACGTCACCGTACGGCCGAGGACCGAACCTGTCCTCCTACATGATGACCGATACCCAGTTCAAGATTTTCGGTACACTGTGCCTCGAAAAGGCCGAGGCCGCCGGTGTCTATGCCGGGCCGATCGATTTGGCCGGCTATCTCTACTGGGACGAGTGGAAATTCGAGAACCGCGACGCCGCCTACAAGGACTGCTGGTACTGGCAGATGGGCTATTGGATGATCGAGGACGTGGTGACGACGGTGCGCGAGATGAACAAGGCGGCGAGCAGCGTGCTCGATGCGCCGGTCAAGCGGATCATGAATGCAAGCTTCGTTCTCGGGCGTACGACGGGCCGGTCCATACGGCGGGTGGGCCGCAGCGCGCGCGGGAAAAAGGAAGGGGAGAACCCGACGTATGTGACCAGCGCCAAGGACGCGATGACGGCCCCATGCACCAGCCGATTCACCGGCGAGACCTTCGACGTCATGCAGTTCAACGTGCGCGTGATTGTCGATGCGAAGGACACCCTGGCCTTCATGAAGCAGTTGTGCACCGCCAAGCCGCACAGATTCGTCGGCTGGAAGGGCAACGAGCCCGGCCAGACGTATCTGCACAACCAGATCACCATTCTCGAAAGCGGCACGGCGCCGGTCGACCCGGAGGACATGGAGCATGTTGCCTATCGGTACGGCGACGCCCAGGCAGTCGAGCTGGACCTGATTTGCGAGTATCTCTTCAGCAAGGAGGCCTATGAGGCCATCAAGCCGCAACTGGTCAAGGACGACATCACCAACGCCGCGCAAGCTGATACGAAGAAAAGATAGTGGGGCCACGTGGATCGAACAGTCGTAGGGCGGGATGAGCTATGCAGGACCTGATCAAAAAAGTCGGACGTTTCATCGAGGGCCATGTCGAGAAGCTCGTGCTTGTGATTGTGGGCCTCGTGTGCGCGGTGCTGTTCTTCAAAGGGGTGATCTTCAGCCCCGCCGTCGTGGAGGTGAATCGCAAGACGCTTGGCGCCAGTCGGATCGACAGAGAGATCCTCGAGCAGGCCAAGGAGCTGGAACGCAACCTCGGCGGCAGCGGCAGCGACGGACAGAGGGTCCCGCCGTACAAATCCGTGCTCACCGGCCCGATCGATGCCAACAACCCGGTCATCGCCGGGCTTTTTGACAGGCCGCTGCCCCAGGGCTTCGTGGGCCTGTTCCGCTCGCCCCTGAGCTCCATCACCGGCGGCGCGCCGATCGTGCCCCCGGGCCGCACCGTGGCGGGCAGCCTGCGCAGGTTCAAACTGCCGCCGCGAATCGGAGAGGTCACGGATGTGGCGGCTGTCTACTTGCGGGCCGCGGCCTGGGTCCCCATTGAAGAACTGACGCCGGAGAGGGGGTACGACAAGGTGGAGGTGGAGGCGAACGACGTCGATCTGGTGACGGTCGAAGCCAAGTTTGACACCGCCCAGTTGTACCGTCAGTTCCGCGCGCACTTTGCCGGCGAGGAGGTGACCAAGGCGGAATGGCGTGACCCGTGCCTGGCGGAGCCGGTCTTTGCGGCCGTGCAACTGCAGCGGCGCGAACTGTTCAACGACGGCGCCTGGAGTGAATGGCAGCCGGTGCCCCGCAGCCGGGTGGAGCCCTACCGGGAGTTGTTCGATGTGGTCGAGCGAGTCGCGGACCTGCCTCCGGGCGGCCTGGAGATCCGAATGATGCAATTCAAGCCGGAGATGGTCCGCATGGATCTGCTCCAGCCACAGGCCTATCAGATCGCCTCTTCCGAAGAGGACTGGTTCCCGCCGAGCTTCTACGGCAAGTTCAAGACGCTTCAGAGGACTGTGGAACTGGAGGAGAAGCGCGACGAAAGAGAGAAGGATCGTAGCCAGCAACAGGGTCGTGACGATGGCCGTATTCGCTCGGGAGGAGCACGTACGGGAGGCCCGGCGGGCGGTCAGGCGACCGGCCCCGGCGGGCGATACCGCAACACCACGACGGGCGGCGGAATGGGGGACTCCATGTACGGCGGAACCAGTCGTCGCCGGGGCAGCCAGACCCAGCAGGACAGTATGTACGGCCCGGGCTACGGAGATCAGACCACGCGCAAAAGAGGCGCCTCAAAGGCGCGGACGCGAAACCAGGATGAAGCGGGCGTCTACGCCGACATGATGTATGGCCCCGGCGCCAATGCGGGCAAGCCCTCCACCAACGAGGTCTATAACGATTTTGCCCAAGTGCTGATGAACTACCGCACGAAGCTGGGCGAGTTGGAGAAGCCCCTGTTGTTCTGGGCGTTCGACGACACGGCGCAGCCGGGATGCACCTATGAGTATCGCATCCGCCTCGGGGTGTTCAATCCCCTCGCCGGGACCAACCAATTGGCCGAGCAGGACGCCGGCAAGAAGAACCAGGTCATCCTTTGGAGTGAGTTCTCGGATGTCACCAAGCCGGTGGAGGTCCGCCAGAGGATGTACTTCTTCGCCAAGGACGTGCAGGAGGCGAAAAAGAGCGCCACCGTCGAGGTCGCCCGCTACTGCCTGGGCTACTGGCGCAGCGAGGACTTCGAGGTTAAGCCGGGTGAGGCGATCGGCAGGGAGACCAAGCCCAAGGTCGAGGAGAAGAGACGTCCCACCGGCCCGGGTTCGCGGATCACTGATCCGCTCTATGGAGGGCCGTACGGCATGCCTCCCGGCCTGGGCGGGCCGCAGGGACCGGGCTATGGCCCCGGCAATCCGGACAATACCACCACGCCCGAGATGATCGATTACCGCACGGGCAAGGTCGTCGTCGACCTGCTCCAGGTCAACGACTGGGGCGAGGCCCCGAACCTGCGTCCGCGCATGTACCACGATATGCTGTACACCGGTGACGGCCAGAATATCGACCACATGCCCGTCAGCACCTCGAACTGGCCGAAGGACTTGGTCGGTGCCTACCAGTACGTCAAGGCGGAGATGCGTAAAGAGCAACAGCCGTTCCGCCAGTTCAAGAAGGGCGGCATGCGAAGCCGTGTACAGCCCGGCATGATGGGCGGCTACGAAGGCATGGAAGGCATGTACGAGGACATGCAGTACATGATGCAAGGCCCAGGCATGGGACCCGGCAGTCCCCGCCGCTAGTGACAAGCCAGTTCATGTATCCGCAAGCATCGTTAGGATAGGCGGGCCCACCGCCCATGAAGCGAGCTTCGTGTGCGATTCCGCCTATTTCCACATCAGACTGCATCCGGGGAGACGCTACACGCGCGACACGTAGGATGGGGCCCATGCGGATATCTGGCGGAACCGCTGGCAAGGCCTTCCGGCCGGCGGTATGATGCGGGGGAAAAACCAATTCCTTTGTTTCCAGGAGGTGCCGAATGGCTTCGAGGCGGTTCGTGGGGTTTGTGCTGGTGGTGATCGCAATTACTGGGGCCGGGGCGCAGGCGGGTGACTTCTACACGAAATGGAGTCGCGGCCCCAGCGCGGACAAGAGCTTCTTTCCGATCGCCGTGTGGCTGCAGGACCCGGCCAAGGCCGACCGGTATCGCGAGGCGGGCTTCAACATCTACGTCGCCCTATGGCGGGGACCGACGGAGGAGCAGTTGAAACGCCTGAAGGAGGCGGGCATGTCCGTCATCTGCGATCAGAACAAAGTGGCCCTGGCGTACAAGGACGACCCGACAATCGTGGGCTGGATGCACGGGGACGAGCCGGACAACGCCCAGTCGCTGGGGCAGGGCAAGGGCTACGGCCCGCCGATCCCGCCGGAGAAGATCGTGGCGGACTACGAGCGAATCCGGGCGGCCGATCCGAGCCGGCCGGTGATGCTGAACTTGGGCCAGGGCGTGGCCTGGGACGGCTGGTACGGCCGGGGGGTCCGGACGAATCACCCGGAGGACTACCCCCGGTACGTGAAGGGTTGCGACATTGCCTCGTTCGACATTTATCCTGTGGTGCACGACAAGCCGGAGGTGGCGGGAAAGCTCTGGTACGTCGCAAAAGGCGTCGAGCGGCTGCGACAGTGGGCCGGCGAGCAGAGGCTCGCGTGGAACTGCATCGAGTGTACGAGGATCAACAACCCGCAGAACAAGCCCACGCCGCACCAGGTCCGCTGCGAGGTCTGGATGTCCATCATTCACGGCAGCATGGGCCTGATCTATTTCGTGCACGAGTGGCAGCCCAGGTTCAACGAGTCGGCGCTTCTGAGCGACCCGGAGATGCTCGCCGGCGTCACGCAGGTCAATCGGCAGATCCACGAGCTGGCCCCAGTCCTGAACAGCCCCACGGCACCCGACGCTGCCACAGCCATCCCGGAGGACAGCAATGTCCCGGTGGCGGTCATGGTGAAACGGTACGAGGCGGCGACGTACCTGTTTGCGGTTGCCATGCGCGAAGGCCGGACGCGGGCCCGGCTCACGATCCATGACCTCCGCGGCGATCGGCCCGTGGAGGTGCTCGGTGAATCCCGCAGCCTGACATCGAAGAATGGTACGTTCGACGACGACTTCAAGCCCTGGGATGTGCACCTGTACCGCATCGCCACTCCTGAGACCCGCTGACGTCACGCTTGCTCTGCCACCATCCTGTCCTGCACCCACGCGACGTGGTTCGCTTTGCTGTGCTTGATGCGGGGCCGGGCGGCGAGTAGAATTTGTGCTCCAAGCGGCGGGGAGGAGTGGGTGCCTGTGAATGGTTCGATAAGAAAGGAGAACCGCGATGTATGCACGTTTGTCAGCCCTTGTGGTCGGTATTTCCCTGGTGATTCTCTCCGGCACGACATTGTGCGCTGAGCCGCTGGCGACCATTACCGTCGAGGCGGGACAATACGCCCGCACGGATACGCCCGTGTCGGTGCCGCTGGCGACGGTGCCTCAGGCGGTGAAAGGTCCGGCGCTGTCCTTGCAGGAGGTCCGGGGCTCGCAGCGCGTGGCCGTGCCAGCGCAGATCGAACAGGGCTGGACGCCGAGGCTGCACTGGATCATCTCGGGGACACTGCCGGCCGGGCAGACGCGGACCTATGAGCTGGTCGCCGGCGATGTCGTGGCCGAGCGAGTGGTGCGGGCCACACAGGGCGAACAGGTCCTGGAGATCAGCGTGGGCGATGCGAAGGTGATGCAGTACCATCACGCGCTGGTGCCGCTGCCGCAGGACATCGGGAAAATGCCGGACCAGAAGAGGGCCTTGTACAGCCACAACGCGTTCATTCATCCCCTCTGGTCGCCCAAGGGCACAGTGCTGACTGATATCAGCCCGCCGGACCACTTCCACCACATGGGCATCTGGATGCCCTGGACGGAGACGAAGTTTGAAGGCAAGAAGGTCGATTTCTGGAACGTCGGCGACGGCACCGGGACGGTGCGTTTCTCGAAGTACGTGGCCACGACCACGGGTCCGGTGTACGGCGGGTTCCAGTCGGAGCAGGACCATGTGGCGTTGAAGACCTCCAAGGGCGAGCAGACGATTCTCAAGGAGTTCTGGGACGTTCGCGTCTATAACGTGGGCGGACCCGAGCAGGGCTACTGGCTCGTGGATTTCCAATCCATGCAGCGTTGCGTAGCCGACCAGCCCCTGATTCAGGACGAGTATCGTTACGGCGGATTCGGGTTCCGGGCGAACCGCCAGTGGAAAGGCGCCAACGCAGACTACCTGACCAGTGAAGGCAAGACCCGCAAGGACGGCCATGCCACTCGCGCGCGCTGGTGCGACAACTTCGGCAAGGCCGCGGACGAGTGGGAAGGCGTGACATTCCTCAGCAATCCGAAGAACTTCCGGCACCCGGAGCCGATGCGGCTGTGGCCCGAGCCCGACAACTACATCTTCTTCAACTTCGCCCCCTCGCAATTGGGCGCGTGGGAGATGAAGCCGGGCGAGGACCACGTGTTCCGCTATCGCTGGTACGTCCACGAGGGCAAGCCCGACGTTGCCCAGATCGAGCGGGTCTGGAACGACTACGCGAACCCGCCGCAGGTGAGAGTGGAAGCGAGCCGGCCCGAGCAGGTGACCGTCTTGAGCAAGGACTTCTCGCAGTGGCAGCGCGAAGGCGGCGGCGAGATTCAGTGGAAGATTGCCGACGGCGTGATGCAGTCCGTGCCCAAGACCGGCAGCATCATGACCAAACGCGACTACACGGACTTCATGATGCACGCGGAGTTCAAGACGCCCCAGATGCCGCCGGAGGTCAAGGGTCAGGGCCGGGGCAACAGCGGCATCTACATCCAGCGGCGCTACGAGCTGCAAATCCTCGACTCCTACGGCCTGGAGCCCAAGAACAACGAGTGCGGCAGCATCTACACGTTCAAGGCCCCCGACCAGAACGTCTGCAAAAAGCCCGGCGAATGGCAGACCTACGATATCCTCTTTCGCGCCGCCCGTTGGGCCGACAAAGACGGCGAGCCCGTCAAGGTGCAGAACGCCCGGATCACCATCTTCCAGAATGGCGTGCTGATCCACGACAACGTCGAGGTCTCGCGCAAGACCGGCGCCGGCCAGTCCGAAGGCCCGCAGCCCCGCCCCATCCTCCTCCAGGAGCACGGCAACGAAGTGAGCTTCCGCAACCTCTGGATCGTGCCCTTGGATGCATTAGGGATAATTGATTATTGATGATTTGACTCCGGGTGGCAGCCTCAAGGGTCGCTACGGGGGGGCATTCCCCCATTAAGAAGGTGCATAATAGGTGGCTGTCCCCCGATATCTATCAGGTCTGGCACATGTGTGGTCACGCGGATGAAGGACAACCCCTCGCCGACCACAAAAGGTGCCTTACATGCCACACCTCCGACCCGACCTCCTCCACAATCCAGATAACTTGCAGACCAAAGATGTGATCTCGCCAGGTTCTTCCAACAGGCACCGTCAGTTCCATGTGCCGTTGTCTCTCAGCGATTCAAGTACCTCCCGCCTCCTGACATCGCCTGTTTTCAGGAAGTGACGATAGTCATCGATGAGCGCCTTAACCTCTTCGTTCATGAACCCTCTTTTCTCGATGAATGACTGCATTTCATCAGGAGAGGGCACACGCCACTCCGGGAAATTCACCATTTTCTCGAATTCATAGGATGCTCTCCTCAATTCGGGACTTGCGTTCATATTGATCTTGTCCGGGTCAGTCCGGCCCTCAAGAGCACAACCAATAGCCCAGTGGTAGATCACACCGATTCCTTTTGAGTACATTTCCTTTGCGCGCGCGATCTCATCCTCTGACAACCCGATCTCTCTGAGGCTCCCTATGATCCGATCGCATAAACTGAGTCGCACCTTGAGCGTGGTCCCGCCGCCGAAGTTCCCCGCCATCAGATCAGTCAGCATCGCCGTTCCCGTCACCTTGGCCAAATCAACGAGCTTTCGTCGTGCGTTATCCAACTCATCCCCAGTCTTCTGGGCGACGAGTAACGCTTTCTGCGCCTGCTCGAGCGCCTGTGTGGCAGCGAGTTCTTTCTTCTCGGAAGCGGCAAGTTCCCTCTCCGAAGCCATGAGTTGGCAATAACTCGTCACCAGCATGAACGCCGATATCAAGATGGACGCGATCAAGACCGTGTTGCCAAGCCGTTGAACCCATCGCCTTTGATCACATCCACAGTTGTGGCATACCTTTGCGTTCTTCTTGATTCGTTGAGAGCAATATCGACAGTCTCTTTCATCGTCGGGCGCAGCGAGCGTTGCCTGAGTGTTCCCATGCGTCTTGGGCCATGTTCCAGGCTCTTTGCTCATTCTCGGCGGCTTTGCCCTTTTCGTCATGAGATGTTCCTTTCGTGTACTCGCCGGACCAAGGAAGGAAGGGTGTCAGAAGCAGGAAGGTCAACCTTGTAGGAATACCGAGGATCGCACCTACAGATTTCACATTGCCTCTTCCCGGCCCGAGTTGGCGCTGTGTAGGACCATTTCGGTGATATCAACGAAATGATCCTCGATACGCTGGCCACTGTTGAAACAAGGCGTCTTTGCTTTTCTTATCACCTGCTCGAAGTTGCGGTAGTCGGTGTTCCCGAGTACCTGCGAAAATTCACGGCTCGGCCAGTATTCCGCCCCACTGGCACCCGTGCGCCGGATACGCTCAAAGGGAGGGGCGTTGCCGGCGACCGCCAATCCTTCATTCTTGTTCATAATAGCCTCTCTATTCCTGCCATCATTGTAGGGTCAAACCGGCCAGGATGCAAATGGGAAACCAGGCCGGAGATCAGTTGTCGGTTCTCAGTTGGCAGTAGTTGGGCCGTATCCGGTCCGCCTGATCGTCTATGGCCGCCTGAATCCGCAGCCTCAGGCATTGCCCCGTCGCTTGTCCCGGGCGGCCGTGACTCCACCGCATGAGCAAACAAGGCCCGGCAGCGACCGCCGGTGATTGAAGCACACCAGAAGACGAGGCCCGAACAACCACCTCTTCAACAGGTGTCAGAATCATTCGTGAATCGTCTCTCATCGCTACTGACGCGGCGACTCCTTCTCGGGCTCCGAATACCTTCTTCATCACGCATGATGGGCAATCTGTCATCTTTCACTCTGCTACACGGCTCGCGACTGTCGCAAGCTCTCTTGTCTAGCTCGATACAGGGAGTTGACGTCTTCCTCCCCCAGGAATCCAACGTTATCGCCTGCCCGCAGGCGAATTGCAGATGCGAATTCAAAGTAAATGGCTCTTTCGAGAGTCTCCTGAAAATCCCTTCCCACAGTCACCTGTCCATGGTTGCGTAAGACCACCAAATCATGCTCGCGCATCGCCGAAGTGACGGCCATGGCGAGATCGTACGAACCGGGAGCCATATACGGCACGACCGCCACCGGGCCAACATAGTAGGGGATCTCCGGCGTAACAAAGAGGGTACTGCTCTGCGGCGTCTTGAGACAGGCCAGGGCTGTAGCGTATGGTGATTGAAAATGCAGCACCACATTGACATCCTGTCGCTCGCACAGGATAGCCCTGTGGAAACCGACCTCAATCGACGGCACTTTTCCGTTCAGGGATGCGCCATCCTGAATTCTGCAGATCGCCACCTGGTCTTGGGACATGTCACCCAACCACGCACGGGTCGCCGTGATCAGCATGCATTCGTCGTCAATGCGCCAGGACAGGTTCCCGCTCCCGCAAAGCACCAACCCTTGTTGGGCGACACGGTGTGCAGCCGACACAAACTCCTCCAAATGTTTCTCGGAAGTGCTGTTCACAATTTGATCTCCCCATTCTCAATTCACCCAGGCAAATTAGAGGTGTCGGGTACATTCTTCAAAGTCATCTCTCGGCCTCCAATGCCGTGACGCTCAGCTTAGCCAATGGTGTTGTAGTCGAGAACCGGACTTCGGGCAAGACGGAAAAGAGACAAGGGGCTCTCTTTGGATGGGAATCCGCATGGGTGGGGAACCTGCCGATCCTACGCGCTGCGTACTGCAAAGGCGTAACATCTTGTTTTCTCAGCAAGCATTCTCAATGATGATGCCGTAAGTACCGCGCACAGAAGGACTTGTGTTGCACGCAGAGATGCGGGGACGCAGAGTCCGCAATGCGTTTTCATCCTATTTCTCCCTGCGCCTCAGCGCCTCTGCGTGAGATGAATTTGGTGGCGGCTGAGCGAAGCCGCCCCAGGGCCTTGGCGGTTGAATATCATTCTTGCACGATTCTCCGTAGTCCTTGTGCAGCAGGAGCTTACATGTCTCGGCTTGGACCGTTTTTCTCTTGACAGACTTCTGCTGTTCGTTTACTATCTACGCAATATCGCATAGCGCGATATGTCGGCCGCCGGTGTGTAGCCGGGGGTGGATGACAAGCGAGGCCCGCGTGGGTTGAGGACCCACC
>Ga0315274_10001105_pt1 | contig 41828 bp, 67 predicted proteins | sample YL17G02_20_MG_FD_203700 | JGI IMG/M metagenome (GOLD analysis project Ga0315274, IMG submission 203700) | Sediment microbial communities from Yellowstone Lake, YNP, Wyoming, USA - YL17G02_20 | ecosystem: Environmental > Aquatic > Freshwater > Lake > Sediment | place: USA: Wyoming | collected...
CAGCGGCACCAAATACCCCAGCATCGGGCGAGTTGGAAGTTTATGCCGATAATTCCGCAGTACCGAAGATGTGCACAAAAGACCCAGCAGGCAACGCGATCAAATACGCTCCGGTTCTCTCTGCATTCAGCACCGCAACGGTATCCGCCGGATTCGCTTCCAATACCTATCTGGTAGGGTCGGGCATCCCGGTTCCGACAACCTTGGGACCAGGAACCACCTACTACTGTATCTTCGATATGGTGAAGACGGCAGCCGGAACCGCCACCCCAATTATCACCGTGGTGTTCGGAGTTAACGGCACCACGGGAGATACGGCCCGTCTCACATTCACATTCGCAGTAGGATCGGGAGTTGCTGACACGGGGATGATCGAGGTCTGGGTGCACTTCCGCACGGTGGGTGGATCCGGGGTTGCGGTTGGTGTTTGCAGGATCACCCACTCCCTCGCGGCAACCGGACTCACCACAACAGGAGCCTCAGGATCAGGGCAGATCGCGGTGGTCTCCAGCGCCTTTGATACCACAATCGCAAACAGCAAGATCGGGGTGTGTTTCAACGGAGGAACGTCGTTCTCAGGAACCTGCACCCTTTGTGAAGCACAGATGGTCGTATAAGGAGACAATGACCCCCCCCAATTTCCCCATAAAATATATATATCCTCTTCTCAAATATTACTATTGGTAATAATGCGCCTTAAACTTCGTAAAATCATTCAGCAAATCAAGCGGCATGAGTTTGGGCAGTCCACTCCTTCACAGTATCCTATCCCTGATCCCGGGCACCGCAGGGCCGCCCATGCCTCGATGTGTATCCGGTAATCCTCTCTTTTTTCTGGTATACCAGATTTTCCATCACTACCGTCTGAAATATATCTTTTAAGGTATACCGTCGGCATTCTATTATATCCTTTTTGAGCGCCAATAGTATCAATGGCAGCCAGAAAACCCATTTTTGCCGGGTGGTGCCATGCCTAAAGGTCAATGGACGCCCCCCGATGCCGGAGAGGATGCCCCGGCGGAAGTCAAAGACATCCTTGCCAAAGTCTATTCTGATTTCCGTGATGAACATCCCGCTGAAGATCCTGCCGTAAAAGCCCAGGGTGCGCAGATCGCATGGGGGGCTGTCAAACGGGCCGGCTGGGAAAAGGGTGCTGAGGGCAAGTGGGTAAAAAAACCCGCCAAAGAATCCGCAGTATTCGATTCCCCATTCTCGCGTTTCCGGTTGGTTGAGGCCGGCAAGAAAGGCGAACTTCTCATCGATGTCCATATCATCGGCCCCGGTTGGGGATCGTCCGGCTACTACTCCGAGGCCGTCCTGAAAAAAGCCTGCGAGAGTGGCGTGTATCCCGAGGGGATGCACATGCACATCGACCACCCCACCCGGGCGGCAGAGAAAGAGCAACCCGCCCGGACCATCAAGGGAGAATCACCACTCGCCGCTGTCCTGACCGAAGCCGGGCATTACGACCCGAAAGGATGGGATGGCCCCGGTGTCTACGCAAAGGCCCGCGTCCTCCCGCCATTCATCGAGGACATCAAGGCCATGGACGGTCACATCGGGATCTCGCATTACGTATCCGGTACGTCAGAGGTCGGAGAAGCCGAGGGGAAGAAAGGCCCCATCATCAAGGAGCTGATCGCGGATTCCCTGAATACCGTTGACTTTGTCACGGTACCCGGTGCAGGAGGCCACTATCGCACGCTGTTTTCGGAGATGAAGGTCGGACGACAGGACCCGATTGGAAACATGGACAACACAGGAGAAAAAATGGCAGACAAACAGGAATCACTTACGCTCTCGGAGGTTCGCACGAACCACCCGGAGATTTTCGAGGAGATGAAAAGAACTCTCTCGGAAGAGCTGAAGATCGATGTTGCTACCAAGGACCAGACCAAGAAACTGGCCGAGGCAGCGGATAAGATCAAGGCGCTGGAACAGGAGAACAGGGATCTCAAGGTGAAGATCGCGGAGACCAAAGCCCGCGAGTACGTCGCTACTGAGATTGCCAAGGCCAAAATCCCCGAGACATCGGGCAAGATCCTCACGGAATCGCTCGTGAAGCTCGTCATCCTCACGGAAGATGGCGAGATCGACGCCCTAAAGTTCGGGCAGATCGTCACCGAGGCCATCAAGGCCAAACAGGACGAGATCGCCGCGATCAAGAAAGAGAGCGGGATTACCGGCAATGGAGTACCAGCCGCACCCCTTGGGGATGGCAAGAAAACTCTGATTGAGTCTTTCGTTGCGATGAATATCGCAGTCGGGAAGACCAAGGAAGAGGCACAAAGACTCGCTGAAATTGCAGCGGGAGGTCGTTGAAAATGTGTGAATATTCAGCAACCGGCAAGACTGCCGGAGAAGAGGGGTCGAGCACTTATGAGGGCCGGCACCTAACGGTCGTGGAGAGCGAACTCGTCCACAAGTCCGGTAATGCAGGCGGGTTCGTCATCAAGGGCGATCCGGTCATCCACAGCACCACAGCAGGTGTTATTACGGTTGGTGTTGCCTTCAAGACCGCAGCAGCCGCAACAGATCTCATCGCAATCGATACCGAGGGCATCTGGTATCTGACTGCTTATGATCTGAACGATGTCGGGAATTCTGCAATTATCGCAGGGAACCAAATATACATCAACCGCACCACTGCGGTACTCAGCAAGATCTCCAACACCGTGACAAACATTCCCTTCGGGTATGCACTCGGCCCGGTCAGCAACACCGGCTCCGGTGGAATCGTTGCGATCAAGGTGCATTTCGGAGAGGACCAGAGTTACGTATGGGGAACCGACGCGAACCCAAAGATCGTCGCCACCACCTTATACGGTACGCAACTCACAACCTCTATGGGAAGCGGTCACACCGAAGGTCTCTGGGCTTATGGAGGGGGGCACCTCACAGGAACCACAAACGGCCATGTTTATGGTCGTTCTGAATGGATCAACGTTGATGACACGGCAGTTCTCACAGCCGGAAACATCATCGTTCCCCACGATACCGGGGTTTACACCGGGGTCGCTCATGCAAATGCAAGGATCATCTTCGGTGGTCAGCACATGGCCGTCCTCGCGGGAGTACCTGCATCCATCCATGCATGGAGACTTAACGTCTCCCAGAATATCGGGCGTATCACTGCGTTAATTGCAGCGGGTAATCCCGAATCGGTCGGATGGGTTGCCGGTGCAGGGACTTCAGGAACACAGGTCGGATATATTCCAATTGCGGATATCGTCGGCCCGGGAGTCGTCTTTGTTCGTTGCTATTCGAGTGCCACTTAAACAGGTTTTCCCATGAATGCCAAAGAAGAACTGGAAAAGCGGCTGGAAAAATTCAACCAGACTCTCGCAGGCAAGGTATACGACCGCCTGAAACTGACCCGACAGATCGAAGATCTTGATCAGGATATCGGGCAACTGGAAGGAGCTATCATAGCCGCAAATTCCATCATGGCTGACATGAGGACCGAAGAGGCAATCCTGAAAGCAACACAACCAGAACCAACCAAAGGAGGCAACTGAAAATGTCTGAAGACTTACTCAAATTAATGGAGAACTGGACCGGATTCACAAAAGTCCGCGGTGCTCCCGTACAGGAACAGGCCCTCGCAGCAACCGTCGACCTGATCATGAACAAAGACCGGCTCTCAAAGCGGATGCACGAGGCCCGGCTTGAAGAGGCCATCACGACCTCGGATTTCCCATACCTGTTCGGTCAGGTCATCGACCGGCAACTCCTTGCAAACTACAAGGCGATCTATGCTGACTGGAAATCCTATGTCAAAATGTCAACCGTCCCGGACTTCAACACCGTAAGGCGCGAGAAGCTCCACGGTAGCGATAACCATCTGGAAGAGGTGCCGGAGAAGGGTGAATACCAGCCGGTGACCCCGACTAACTGCCGGTACACCTACAACGTCAAGAAATACGGGCGGCAGTTCGATATCTCATGGGAAAGCCTGATCAATGATTCCCTCGGGGCGTTCAACGACATCCCGACCCGGTTCGCAACGGCGGCCCTGCGCAGTGAAGCCCGGTTCGTAACCGGTCTCTTTGCAGGCGGCACGCAGGGAGGCAACCTCTCTCTATTCGGGGATCACACCATCACAGATTGTGGTCAGGTAGTTACCAATTCCGGGCATCTTCCACTGACAATCGCCAACCTCGAGGCCACACTCGCACTCATGGCAGCCCAGACGGATCCCAATGGCGAACCCATCGGTGTCATCGGGAAGCACCTCGTCGTGCCCCCGGCACTGGAATTCACCGCCCGGGCGATCCTGACCTCAGCATTGAGCCAGTGGACCGATACCGCAGCGGCAACCAACTTCCCACTGCCGACGACAAACATCATCCCCCAGCTGGGACTCCAGCTCCATGTGGATCCGTTCCTGCCGATCATCAACACTCACAGTTCAAACCTCGGCTGGTTCGTATTCGCGGATCCAGCTCAGGGTGCAGCACTGGAATTCGCATACCTTCGCGGCTATGAATCCCCAGAGGTCGTCATGAAGGCCAGCAACAAGGTTGCAGTCGGCGGCGGCGGGCTCTCTTCACCATTCACCGGTGATTTCGAGACCGACAATGTGATGTACCGTGTCCGGCACGTGTTCGGCGGGGTCCAGATGGATCCCAGGTTCGCGTACTTCCAGGAAGGGCAGGCATAACCCTCCATCATTTTTCGGAGTGATGGAAGATGGCCAACTGTAATGTGGCAATCTACGAGGGAGTGGGTGCAGTAACCGCAGCACGCGCCTTGATCATAACGATCGATGATGCGAAACTGCTTGCGGTTGCGATGTGCGCACCTGCAGATTCACCGATCGTGATGGTTGCCTATAAGACGTGAGGGTGAAGGATGGTCTTCACCTACGATCTCACAACCAGCAGAGGCAAAGTCCGGCTCTATGCGCAAGATACCATAACAGCGAATGCCATCTTTTCCGACGATGAGATCGATGCATTCCTGACCGCAAACAGCAGCAATGTTTACCTTGCCGCCGCCGATGCACTGGACATCATCGCCGCCAACCAGGCATATGTTCTGAAGGTCATCACTAACAACGGCCTCAGCACCAATGGCCCTGCAGTATCAGCCGCACTCAGGGAAACTGCAAAGACATGGCGCGAGAAGGCACTCAGTAACATTGGCACGACTGATACCGGTGTCATCATCGTTCCGAATCCGGATGATCCATATCTCAGCTTGAGGTGATCATGCAGAGTTCATTCATTGATTCACGGAGGAACGCAGCGCTGACAACCAACTTCCATCCGTCGCTCTGCACGATCCAGGCATACGTTGATGGCGTGGATACATACGGGCAACCCACACAGACCTGGGCAAACCTTGCCGGGCACGTGGATATCCCCTGTAGCATTGCGCTCTCATCGGGTCGAGAAGTCAAGGGACGGGAGAACGAGTATGGCATCACCACACACCGGATCGCCCTGAATGGCGTCTATCCCACTATCACGCGGTTGCACCGGGCCATCGTGGACGGCGTGACCTACGAGATCCAGTACTCCAGCCCACCCGGACATGCGAACTCGATCACGATGCTGGACTGTAACCTTGCATCGGGAGGGGTATAATGGAAGGAAGAAAAGATGAAGATCTAACCGATCACGACCTCTTGATCCGGATTGATGGGAAACTCGACGGCGCTCTTGTCTGTCTTTCAGACCACGAAACACGGATCAGGAAAGTCGAAGGTAGTCTGATTAAAGTCCTCGGAATCGGTGCCCTTGCCGGATTCATTGCCGGTCGGATTAGTCAGTTCTTTGGAGGCAATCCCTGATGAGCGAGATCAAAGGCATGGTGGAACTCAAGAAGGCATTCGGGGACCTTGCAAAGATGGCAGAGAAGAATCAGGAAACCGCCTTGAAACTTGCAGCGAATGAGTATAAGAACGACGTGCAGGAAATCACTCCATACTTAACCGGCACCCTTCGGCGTTCGATCCACGTCGAACCCGTTTCGCCCTCTAAAATGCTGGTCGGAACGGATCTCAAGTACGCTCGCAGGCTGGAATATGGGTTCGTTGGTGCTGATAAAATCGGCAGGGTTTACAACCAGGCACCCCATCCGTACTTCCGCCCGCCACTGGATACCAACTTCAAAAAGTATCAGGAAATCTATCTGGGGGCGTTAGGCCGTGCGTGATATCGTCCTGGCAGTGATCACCCGTCTCAAGGCGGATCCGGCAGTGACGGGAGTTGTCAGTACGCGGGTATATCGCCGCAACCTTCCGGCCAATCCGACATTCCCGGCGATCACCGTTACACGGATCGACAAAATCCGGGATAACCAGAAGAGCAACACCGGACGGTATGCAGATGCCCGGATCCAATGCACGGCATGGGCATCAAGTGATGGGATCGCAGAAGATCTTTCAGAACTAATCGCCGATTCCCTGAATCGCACCGTGAACACGGCATTGAGCACCGGCACCACAACCGCCGCCGTCTATGTCGTCAGCATCTTCGACAATGGCGGAGTACCGGATGAGAACACCGATATCCCCCTCTATATGGAGCATCGGGATTTCATGATCAAGTATTCGTACAAATGAGGTAGGAAAAAACCATGACAGATCAGGCAGTGAGCTCCTTAGGAGTTCAGATTCTTGCAGACGGGCAGGTATACGGAGAAATCTTTGATGTATCAGTCCCGAAGCTCAGTATCGACAAAAAGGAATACAAAAACCAAAACGCAACCGGGGGGATCTCCGGGCAGGTTGCCGGATGGGCGAAACTCGACGATCTTAAGTTCAAGATCAATTATACCGGCTCGGTATCCCAGCGGGCACTCCTGACCGATGCATACGCCCGGACAAAACGCCTGTGGACAATCGTCATGCCAGAAACCTTCGTGGCATCGGATGGCAGTTCGGACGGGTTTACGTTCACCGGTTTCATATCAGAAGTCGGCCCGAAAGCAGACGGGGAAGGTGTAATCGAGCAGGAGATCTCGGTTGCAGTTGACGGCAAAATGACACCTGTAACCGTACGAGCAGCCGGATTAACCGGGGCATTCTTTACTGTTGTGGACGACGACGCCCACACACTCACACCAGTTCCTGCAGCAGCCGCAGCCGTGTATGATTATACCTGTACGGCATTCCATTCAGGCACGGCAGGACTTAACACCACCACCGTGGTTATCACTCCGACGGCAGCCGTTGGAACAATTTATGTCAATGGTACGGTTGTTGCATCCGCCGCACCGTCGGGGGCGATCTCAATCGGGCAGAACATCGGCGATCAGACCATGATATCAATTGTTGTCACAGCCCCCTCAAAACTCCCGAAGATCTACTGGATCCGGGTAGTCACTGGCAGCGCTGCATACGCATAATCGGGTGACGTATGGACGGTCGGAAACACTCAATTTTTGAGGTTGGCGGCAATGTCTATAACCTCCGGCTCTCGTTCAATGCAATGTGCATGTATACCGAGAATATCGGGCCAATTGCAGATATCCAGAACAAACCCCTGCCGGCATACCGGGGTTTGATCTGGGCGGGTATCAACGCATACGGCAACCAGACGATTACCGTTGAAGAGGCCGGAGATCTCTGTGAAGATTTCATTGAAGAGAAGGGACTGGTTAAATTCCAGAGTACCATGAAAGGGATCCTCGAAGCATCATGGATGAGCGATAAGAACGTCGGGGGGACTGATACGGGAAACTCCCAAAAACCTTCGCTGAAATCATCGAAGAGTACGAACGTCTCGCCTACGGGATCGGCGGTCTCACCCCCGGCGAGTTCTGGGACTTAACCCCGGCGGAATTCGTCCCGTATATTGAAACCCGGATCAAGTGGCAGAAGGAGCAGACAAAGATGGAAAACGAACGGTTCGGTCTAATCGCAGCGACAATACGCAATGCCTTCCGAGGGAAAGGCGATAAGATAGCTCAGCCGTCGGATTTCTTCACATCTGCCAAACCGGAAATTAAGAAACCTACCCTCCAGCAGATTTATGATAAAATACAGATGTGTTGCTCTGCATTAGGGGGTAAATGATGGGTTTTGAGGCGTTTGTCAATGGTATTGCATTCCCGATCACTTCCGATATCCGGGGGTTGGTTGAAGGTCTCGGGCAGGTTGACGCGAAACTCACCGCACAGGAGCAGGCATTCGCACGCGGGACAAAAGTAATCCAGGATTGGGGGCTGAAGGCCGGGATCGCTCTCACCGGCGTTGGTGTTGGTATCACTGCCCTATCAGAATCCGCTCTCAAAACTAATGCTGGGCTTGGTTCAACCGCGATCACAATGGGGGTGACTACGGAGGAGCTGCGAAACCTTGCCATAGCTACGGCTAATGCAGATACACCTCTGATAGAGGTGACAAAAACCTTCGATTTATTATCCCGTTCCGGTATCAAATCAACAAAAGATCTGTCATCAATTACTAATGCATTAGATGCTCTTGCAGATGCAACTGGAAATACAACAGACGCAACCACAGAAATGATGATTCCTGCCTTAAATGCATTCAATATCCCCCTCACTGATGCCGGGAAACACACCGATTCCCTGACATACATGATGAAAAACAGTACCCTCGGACTCGAGGATTTCTCCGCTGCTATGAAACGCATGGCCCCGAATATTCAGGCGTCCGGGATGTCTATGGATCAAGTGATTACCGTCCTGATGACGCTGGAAAGCAAGGGTATCAAAGGACGGGCTGCACTTACCCTGCTCAACGCGGGCTTCACCGCGATGGAAAAGGCAACCGCTGACGGAACCGACAAAACCGCTGCATTCAATACCGCTCTCGGGATCACTACCGAAGAACTTGCCAAAAACGAAGTCAATTCGGCAAAACTCACAGGCACGACAAAGAAATATGCCGATGTTGCCAATGCAGGGATCGGCACAACCACTGCTTTGCAAGTCGAGATTGAAAAACTCACACTCGCCGCCGGGACAACCCTCGAACCGTTCAATAGTTTAGGAGTGGCACTGGCAGCAGCAGGCCCGCTTATGATGGCGCTCACTCAGCTTCCCGCGATGATCGGACTGGTTAATGCGGCGATGCTATTCCTTGCAGCGAACCCGATCGTGCTGGTGATTGCAGCAATAGCGGCGATCGTTATTATTCTTGTCCTCCTTGAACAAAAATTCAAATGGATTGAGGCGGCAACAGCGATTCTTGGTATTGCATGGAGCGGACTGTGGAGCGGAATGACCAGTGTTGTGACCGGGGCGGCGAACCTGATCACCGGTACTATTAACCTCATGGTCAGCGGCATTAAGTGGGCAGTCAACATCGTGATCGACGGTATCAACTCCATGATCCGGGGTATTAATATGATACGCATTAACATCCCGGGCTGGTTGGGGGGCGGTACGTTAGGTTTTAATATTGCGCAGATCCCCCGGCTGGCACAGGGGGCGATTGTCACATCTCCCACTATTGCTATGGTCGGGGAGGCCGGACCCGAGGCCATCGTGCCACTCTCGCGTGGTGGAGGAGCTGCAGGAGGCATCACAATCACAGGCAACACATTCAACGTCCGGAATGATCAGGACATCAAACTGATCGCCGTGGAACTAAAGGGCCTCATCGACCGTGAGAACCGCAGTATAGGGAGCGCATCATGACGGATAACGGCGGATTTACAATTGATGGGATTCCCGCAACTACATACGGGATCACACTCGCATACGCACCCGGTCAGCCATTGCTTCCCGAGACCAGGGATCGCACGGCAGAGATCACCGGCAAAGCGGGAGCATACTGGTTCGATTCTGATCTCGGTCCTCGCGCATTCTCCTTGCCCTGCAGGTTCACAGGTGCAGCGGATTCAGCAGCCCTGGATACTCTGATCCGGACTTTCGCCCGGGTGCTTGTGCATGTGCACGGGCGCCCGCGTATGCTCTCGCTGGTCTTTGATGATGCCCCCACCTTTACCTATATGGTGCGGTATGCCGGGCAAATTCCATTTGACCGCGCCTGGTTAGGTTGTTCTGAGTTCACGCTGAATCTGGTTGCAGACGATCCCTATGCTTATGAAGCAGAGGACAACACGACTGCGAACCTCACGGGAGATCCCGAATCAATGACCGTAACATCCAGCGGGAATGTCGAAACCCCCGCAAAGATTTGCATTACGAACAACGGTGCCAACCCGATCGTTGGCTTCACAATCAAAACCAATTACGAGGTGACCTAAAATGGTGGTATATGAAGGACTTTCAGAGTATGCAATCAAGAAACTCCTTGATGAAGTGATGGGAAAGACAGCATTCGCACTGCCGACAGTGTGGGTAGCACTCTACAACGGAAATCCGTTCGTAGCGGGAACAGAACTGGCAGCACCCCCCGCAACAGATTACGCAAGGGAGGCCTGCGCGGGGAAATGGGGGGCGGCGTCATTCGCATCTCCGGTCGGTACAATTGCCAATAATGCGGATATCGACTTCGGTGTTGCCGGTGCAGCATGGGGAACCGTCGATTACATGGCGATCTTCGATGCCGATACCGGGGGTAACATGCTCGCGGCTGGCCCGCTTGAAGTATCCCGGTCGGTCCAACTGAACGATCCGGTGAAGTTCCCGACCGGGGAACTCAAAGTAAGGTTAACGCAGGCAACAGTTTAAGGCGGCTGGATAATGCCCCCTGTGGTTGATAATGTGATTGACGATCCGGCTGTAATATCGGATGAAGAATCCGTTGAGATCCCGGTGATCTGTAGGGTGTGCGGCAAAGAGATCAATACTTTCGCGGGTGAAGGAGTGATATACCGGCGCCTCAATTCAGCAGCTCCGTTTGGGTTCGGGGGGGTTACTACCCGTGCAATTATCAAAAGTGCTGATGTCAGGACGGACGAGAAAACCGGGAGAAAACTACTCCCTCTTTCGGCAAAGGATCCGAATACCAGCGATCAGTTCTCAGGTCCGTTTTGCACGAAATGTTACCCGATGCAGAAATTCGAACCACTAAAAACAGGGGTGAACTAAATGGTGTTAACCTTAAAATCTTTTTCAGATGTGATAGGATACAAAGACAATAATGGGTTCGAGAGGCAGACGCACTTCGATAAGGCACAGAATGACCTGACCGGCGCTTACGACCCGACCGGGACTCCCACTTGGGCAGCCGGGGCATATACCCTCGATTCCGCTGAGATGATGACCAAGGATCTGTGGGTGCAATCCACTACGGGAAAATGGGAGATGGTCATCTCCTTTGAGACGGCATGGGCATCGAACCAATACGCACGTCTTATTTATGGGAGTAACAGCACTTTTTACATCACGCGAAAAGCAGGAAATGAAATCTGGTTATCTCTGACCGTCAATGGTTCGACACTTATAGCTGATACCGATACTGGCGTCACCCTCGCGGATTCCACGTATGCCCGGGCGTCTGTAACCTACGACGGCACGAACTGGCAGATGTACTGGGCGGATGTGGCAGTCGGGGCGGCAACGGCGGGGAATGCACCAGCAAACCCTCATATCGGTGTAATGGCTTTTAGCACACAGATCAAGTGTATCGATCTTTCCTACTCTCCAAATGTTGCCTATTCCGACGCCACGCCCGGTACAAACATCGCCCGGTACGCACAGGTTATCGGTACGATTGCAGATAACGCTGGAAACCTCAACCTTACGGCGGCCGACAACGCCAAGGTGGGGGAACGATTACGATCCTATCAGTTTGAAAATGGATCGAGATTAAAGAAACTCACCCTGCCAGCAACCTGCCATACCGGTGATTACGTTAATATTAAACTCTGTGCAACGGGCGATCTCCTTCTTGGATACGGTCTCGGAGTCATTCGTCAGGCAGATACCACATGGCATATTTGCACGATTAAAGATGTAACGGTGACTGATACCGGAATCGAGGTCGCGGGACTTGCTGACGGGAATGCCTTTTATATTGAGGGTCAATGGGATCCGGACCGCGGTGTACTCTATGGATACGTCTGGAAGACCACTCAATCGGGCACCCCGGATATTACGGTCTATGATGCAACCTACAATTACGGATATACCGGCGTTGTGGGGTTTGCGTCTTCCGGGAACGGTTCAAAGATCTATCAACTCAACACCGTGACAATCCGGTCGAACTGTATTATGGGGAGAACCAACGTCTCGGTAACGCAGACCGGGTTTGTGTTCGTCCCGGCAGGTATCGGGCAATTCGTCACTACCGGAACGTGGGGTTTTGCCGGTGTAACGTTATCATGCACGGCAGCTGGGAATTGCACACTTCCATTCCAGACGACCATCGGTGTCCACACATTTACTCCGACACTGGCAAATGGGACGGACTACTATTACTTCGGGGGATATAGGATAAAGTTCGTTGCCTCTGGTGGAAATACGTGTGTTATCACTCTTGAAACGACAGCCGGTGTTGCTCAAGGAACGGGCTCGCTCACGGTCACGACAACCGCCGGAGCGTTCGCAAACCCGATTGTTATCACCGAAACTGCATCTGCGATCACGGTCACGGTCTCCGGTGCGACCGGCACGATCACATCGGGAACCACGACCAGTACCAACGCCTATCCAAAACTCACCGTCGGAACGGCGACCTGTTCATTTGACAATTACTCGTTCTCCGGCACCCGGTATTACATGACACCAATTCTCCGGGGTGCGCAGAAAGGACGGGCACTCATCGGTGGGGTGGATACTCCCTGCACGGAGTTTAGTGGGGATTTTGATTGGGATTGGAGTAATGAATGTACCAATTCTGGGTCAACGTGGGATACAGTAAACGGACGAATGTACCCTACCACGGCAAAATCGGTGATAATAAATTCGGTACAGTTTGGGTATGGGGTATATATCTTTGACCAGTATTCAACAGTTAGCCAAACTACCCATTTGTCAGGGATAATGTTTGGGAAATCGTCGCTCAGTATAACAAATGGTGCAGATGGTATCCCTAATGACAATTATTATCTCTGGTCTTGCGGAAGGGTTGGATATCAATACGATACTTTGTATAAAGTCGTTGCGGGGGTTCCGACAGTAATAACTACTGGGGGTACATTCATCCATAATTTACGACGGTATGTAATCGTCGTCTGGACTGCTGGAAATATCAAAGTGTATATAACATCTGATTTATCAAATTGGGGAACTGCCAGTATGGATATCAATGATGCAACGTACACAAGTGGTTTTATAGGAGTGGAGAAATGTGCTGCGGGTTCCCCGATTTATATCTATAATATAATGATCAACGCCCTTGAAAGCACCTCCACCAATGGAGTAGCAAAATCAATTGCCGGGATTGCGCACGGAGGAATTTATGGAATCGATCCGTGGTTAGGCGTCAAATTCACAAAAGTCGCAGGAGATTCTGATCTTTTTTCTCTCAAAGCAAAGTACGGGTTATCGACGCTCACTTCGGGGGATTATACCCTGTGGTTCAAGAATAATACCGATAATACATCGATAATGGCAGACGGTTCGGGAACAAAATCCGTCACAGAAACCTATGATGATGAGTACAAAACGGATGAACGTACCCTGATATTAGGTACCGGAGATACCGGAGATGAGATATGGCTCTTACTTTCGCAGGCCGAATCAGGAACGGCCCCGCCGGTATATCTCACGGAATTCTCATTTGCCCGTGTGCTTTCGTCGTATGTCAATACCGATTCGGAGATTTATGCTGCAATCGAAACGATGTCCCGGCTGTTGAGTTCATATCTTGATACCTCTGTAGATGTGTACTCGTGGTTACAGGTCGATGCGCTTCTGAAATCATATATCAATACCAGTTCCGATATCGACGCTCTGCTTGCATTCATCGAATCGCTCACGTTCACTTTCTCGGGCACTCTCGTAAATGGAAAGACAATCTGCATTGATGGCCGGGATTTCACCGTAAAGAACAACGGAAATAATGCAATTGCCGATTTCACCGGGGATTTCCCCTCGATATTCCCCGGCACAAACGAAGTGGTATATACTGATGATGAAGGATCGAGAACAGTTCAGATCGTAATAACCAAAAAAGACCGGGTGGTTTAATATGAGATTCAAACTACCAAACATAATCATTTTAACGTCGGAGAACCTATAATAATATAAGAAAGTATCGGGGATAAATGCCAGCACCAAAAGATCCTGTGAAGTATGCGGAATGGATCAAGAAAAATAGCGAGGCACATAAAGGAAAACATCCCTCGGAAATAACCCGTCGTAAAACAAGCGATTCATTAAAAGGAATCCCAAAATCTAAAGATCATGTTCGCAAAGTTAGAGAGGCACTAATTGGAAGGAAACTGTCCCCCGATGCGTTGCAAAAAAATATAGAGTCTCATAAAAACCCCTCGGAAGAGACCCGAAATAAATTAAGGATGGCGAATTTGGGGAAATGCCACACCAAAGATACACGAATCAAAATGAGCGAATCTCATAAAGGAGAGAAATCGTACCAGTGGCGCGGGGGGATCTCTTTTGAACCATATTGTCCAAAGTTCACGAAAGAATTTAAAGAGCGCGTCCGTGCCTTTTTTGGATATACCTGCCCGGAATGTGGGACTCCTCAAAACGGAAAGAAATTATCTGTGCATCATGTGAACTTCCGGAAGGATTCTTGCTGTGCCGATGATGTGGCACCGTTGTTTATCCCTCTTTGTATTCCATGTCACACGAAAACTAATCATAATCGTGAGTACTGGCAGAACCATTTCACCGAGATGATTAACGGATTTTATGGGGAGAAGTGCTACTTCACAAAGGAGGAAATGAAAAATTATGAGTTATCAAATTTGGTTGTTTGATTCGTCCGGAAACAAGGTTGCCTATCTTCAGAATGCCTATAATGTGAAGAGAATTGAGAAGATTAATGCCGTCCCTTCATTGTCCTTTTCATACCCGAATGATGATACCAATGCGGCAAAAACCGCCCTCATTACGACGGCATATACCGCAAAAGTGTGGAATACAATAAAGAACCGATTCGAGGGATTGTACTACCTCCAAGATGCGACAGAAAAATGGGATGGTTCGGACTCCGTTATTGAGGCGTACTACATCGGCGCAATGGGGTGGTTGCTGAAAGAAGATAATATCGTTTACGACACCGGATCCACCCCGCACACACCAACAACCATAATTACGGAACTCTTGGCAAAACAGGAACGCACCCCGGCGATCACTGTTGGCACAATCCAGCCAACGACGGCGTTTGCCTTCGCTATAGAGGGGGCAAACCTCTTGAACGCTGTCCTCAAATGCGTGGAATATTTGGGGGGATATATGAACGTCGATGATACCGGCGCACTGAACTGGTATAACGAACCATCAACCACAACCCCCACAAGAGAGATCAGGTACAAAAAGAATTTGTCCGGCGTAACGAGAAAGCGCGATTTCGGCACGGTTTACAATAAGGTGTATGCTTACGGATACGGCGAGGGGGACGCACAATTAACGCTCATCGATGCGGGAGAGACATACGATTATATTGAGGATGCCGGTCCCGGTTCATCCCAGGCGCTGTATGGCGTACAAATCAAACGTATTACTGATAAAAGAATAATCCACCCCTCGACGCTCTTACGGTGGGCACAGAAATTTTTAGCGACGTATAAAGACCCGGTTTATTATTACTCCGTGTCGCTGGTTAACCTCGCAGAACATTCCGATTTCTCGTTTGATTACGAGAGCATCAGCGTTGGTCAGATCGTGCGGGTAGTCAACAGCGATTTAAACAACCTCACCGTCAATGTGAAAATCGTTTCCATTGAAATCAATCTTTCACGACCGGAAGAGATTTCGGTTGAATTGGCGAACGCTACCAAAACACTCTCGGACTCCTTCTCGGGTTTGCAGCGATACCAGAATATTGCTGAGAATATGGCCTGCCAGATTTCGGCGGGAAATGTAATTGTCCAGGGCACGTTCACGGTAGATGGATGGAGAAGTGCGGGAGTTACGACAATTGATGGCGGGCAAATCACGGCTGATACTATTACCGCAACCCAGATCGCATCCGGTACGATCACAACAACGGAACTTAATTTCACCCCTATCCTCGGAACAACAGTGATCGCTTCCATCAATGCCAGCGCTGAAGGAATCACCATTAACGGGAACAGGATTAAGGTAAATGGTGATTGCACCTTTTCAGCGGGATACGATCCGACCGGCAAGATCACAACATTCTGCCAGGCTGCGATACCTACCTCAATCGCCGCCGGCGATCTCTGGGTGCATTCAGATGATGCAAATAAACTGTACCGGGCAGCGATCGCGGGCGCAGATGCGATTACTGCAGGGGAATGGGAGACCGTCCGGGATACGGATATCGCCCAGGCACTCGCGGATGCCAGCACCGCCCAAGATGCTGCCGACGATGCACAGGGAGACGCCACAACCGCGCTTAACACGCTCTCCGACATGGCGGCCGACTCAAAAATTGTGCCCTCGGAAAAACTCGTCCTCAAACCCGAATGGGATGCCATAAATGCTGAGGCAGCGGGGATCGTGGCACAGGCGGACGCCTTTTCGGTCTCTCATGTGGATTACTCGGCTGCCTATGCTGCCCTGAACACGTACCTCAACACCACTCTCACGGTCTTCGCAAACATGGCAGCTACCACGACCATTGTGCGGGCTACCTGGGATACTAACTGGAATACTTATTACGCCGAACGAACCGACCTGCTCAATGCCATCGCAGCTCAGGCCAAGGCGATTGCGGACGGGAAGATCACTGCTGGCGGGGCGGCCGCCGATGTGAACGCGAATGCAACCACCATATCAGGCGGGAAAATCACCGCGAACACCATCGATTGTGATCGGCTCACCACATCCACCATCAACGCGAAGACGATCACGCTCGGAACCACCGGGGGAGCTGCAATTATACAATCCTTCAATTACTGGGCCGGAAATGCGGGATGGCAGATTCTGGCAGATGGGACGGCAGAATTTAATGTTATAACTGTGCGGGGTACGATATACGCAACCGCCGGAGAATTTACTGGGACCCTAAAAGCCACAAATATTGAATCCGGGAAAACCCTGACGGTAAATGGGACGATACAATCGGCAAATTACGTCCACGAAACAAGTGGCTGGCAGATCACTGGTGCAGGGATTGCCCATTTTGGCGATATCTCCGGAATTAATATTACTGCTCTGTCTGCGGTATATACTCCTGCTTGTGTTCTCAATAAACCCTTCTATCCGGCAATCTATGGGACACTGCAGACAACCGATGGGGACAATCTGATCTGGTACGACAAAGACGGGCATCCCCACACGATTGTAGCATGATAAAAAAGGGAGATCAGAGGTTCATGGAGATTTCAGATATATCCGATACGTTGTAATATTATTTTCATGAACGAACGGCGAATTGGTATCCATTCCGAAAGAATCATGATCTAATGAGATGGGCAACCGATCAACATCAACCATCTGATCCCCCGAGTAAGAGATAATCTCGGCAGTAACGCCCTGTTGTTTCTGGTACTGCATCCCTGCGACGAACGCACCAATCAAAAGCGCTGCGATAATCGCAATTACTAAGCATTTTATTTTGATATCTGTGTGCATGTTTCCTCCGCTTTGGATATTGGTTTGTTCTCAGTAGGTGGTTGTGTCTTGAAGGCCACGATTACGAGCGCCCGTGCCGCTTCATCAAGTGAGAGGGAACCACTCACCAAATAGTTTATGTTTCCTACCTCATCACTGGTTTTTACAATAGTGAGAATTTCAATATCCATTGTATTATCATTGTAGGTATCTTCATATTTAAACCCCACATACAACAGTTATCACTATTTTTTATACTCCTGAGCTCAGTTCCTGAGCGTGTACTCCGTTGCTCAATATCTCAGGATGCTGCGGCTCGCCAAACGTGCGCCCGGCACTCTCAAACTGTACGAGAAGGTGTTCCGGCATTATGCCGCGTTCCTGGATGTACCGCTGACTGAAATCCACGATCACCTTTTGCCGGAGAACCTTATTAAATATTCAGAGTCCCGCCCGGGGAAAAGCACAAGGACGACAAAAGTTTATCTCTCGATCCTGCACCGTTTCATGGAGATTAACGGTGTGTTCTTCGATCCTCTGGAACTTAATATCGTCAGAGCGCTGAGCACGGAGGACCTAGACGACAAACCACTTGAATTGTCTACCCTGCAGAAGATGATGGATCTCGCCAGCGTGCACGGGAAAGCGATCCTCTCAACCCTGATCTCAACCGGGATGCGCCGGAAGGAATGTTCCCTGCTGCTGCTCTCCGATCTGGATAAAGACCTAATCAGGATTAGGAACGAGATCGCCAAGGGTGGACGCGGGGGAACTGTCTATCTCACTTCTGAAGCCCGGGAGTATCTTGATCTCTGGCTGAAGGAACGACCCAACTACTTGGAACGGGTCAAAAGGAAACGGTTCTCTGAGTACCGACCGAAAGACGACCAGCGCCTCTTTGCCTGTGGTGATTTTACAATGCGCGATATCTTCCACCGTCTGTATATGAAGGTGGACGGCGAGAGAGGGAAGTATCGGGATCGCTGCACTCTCCACTCATGCCGGAAATATTTCCGCACGCATGCCGTGAAGACCATGCCGCTGGATCTGGTTGAGAAGATTTTGAGGCATACCGGATACCTCACCAGCTCATATGTCAGGATCTCCGATGCGGAAGCGCGCCGGGTGTTCCACGAAGGCGAGCATGTGCTGTATATCACGAGAAAGGATCAGCGCCTTTCCGATACCAAAATAGATTTGCTGGAACGGAAAAATAAGGAGTTGTCGGAGAAGGTCGGAGAGATTTCCGATCTGAAGGGGCGCCTATTATTGCTGGAACTCTATGCGGAAAAGGGGAAAAAACCATAATACATTTTCCCAGTCATTCGCAGGCAAGACCGTTTTTATCCCGGTCTAATTGGTGGATATCTCCCTTTCCAGAGGTTTTACAATAATCATAACAGGATTGTGCTGCTGTATGTGTGGAGAAATCATCGCAATTATACCGGTTATAAGAACAATCGCAGATCGTTTCGGGATTATTTAATTGGGATGTTGTTACGGATGGCGGTTCGTGAATAACGACCGGTTTAAAAGATATCGTAACCGCTGGGGGAGGTGATGATGTCAGTGTATCTGCTCTGGGGGAACCACACCCCGCCAAAGTAATCATTATAAAGATAAAATAAATTACGAGAATCTCTTTTATATCCGGGGCCATAAGGTAACCTCAGTACTGATCCGATATCAACATTTCATTTTCACTCCGCGTCCGGCATCAATTAATTATGTGATAATATAATTCCCTCCCGGATGGTGTGGAATCATGTCGATGTATTCTGATGAAGAGGTTATCAGTGCACTGCAAAAACTCTATGATGAAAAAAAGATTATTTTCGTTGAATCTTCTTTGCAACGTCGGGATCATCAAGGAGAACAAGTAATTTCTCCTTAAGTTCATAGTCGGGTTCTATCGGACGATCCATCTCCTTGTCAATAAGAGATCTGATAAAATCTGACATGTTCCGATATTTTTTCGTCTTGATAAATCGAGTCTCTACCTCTTCTTTGAACTCATCCGGAACTCTCGTTCCGATATATTCCCCTTGTTGTGCCTTCTCTTCACTCATAAACCGAATTATAACATTATCTAACATTTTATAAAAACCTTCTCTCTCCTATTTGATTGATTTGATAGAACAATCTAACAAAGTATTTATACCCCTAACAACTAGTAATATCTATCAAATCTAACAGGTGAGAAATGGAGGAACAAAAATACTTGGGTTGGAGGGCCGAGGAGGCCGAGGTCAAACTCGCAGAAGAAGTCAGGAAAAAGACCGGCGAACGGTCAATATCTGCCGTCCTCAGCAAATCCCTGAAGCATTACGCTAAAGCCAATGGCGTGAAGGTGCCGGCATGATCGATGTGCGGACTGTCCCTCAATCGGCTGTGGACTGGTTCCTGTCGAAATTCCCTGAGGCACAGAGTAACGTTGAGGAATGGAAGAAAAATGGCGAGATCATCGTCGAACAAAGGAAGGTGTGTGAGACCAATGGAGATAACGGAAAACCAAAAAACTGATGGCAGCCCCGATCCGCGCTTGGAAGCCAAGGATGGGGAGACTGCCGGTACTGAGTCAGAACACGGAAAGTTAATTGTTTGCCCGCCCGATGCAGCCCTTCGTGACTGCGCCGGGTGCCGGATCATGGCCGCATGTAAGGCCGATATCCGCGCGTACCAGGCACAGACGTATGGGATCATTGACGCGGAAGAGAGCAACCGCGCCCTGCAGATAGTGGCGCAGCTCAGGCGGAAGAGAATCCACGATGAGATTACGAGCATCCAAAGGGCGCACGGTCTGGTGGGGCGGTCGTCATGACACGGATCTGCCCGAAGATCAACGCCCCATGTAAGTACTGCTCGAATGAGTCAAAGGGCGCGTGGTGCAACAACGACGGCAGGCACTATGTATCAGAGTTGACCGAGTGCCCGATACCGGGTGCCCGAGCCACGCCACTGGTGCCGTTTGAACTGTCAGAACTTCAGTGGATGTCGCGGAGGGAAACAGCATGAGCCCCTACGACATCACCGAGGAGCCGATTGATTGGGATCGTGAAAAACTCCTCGCCATCCAACGGGAAGACCGTGCAGACAGGATCGCCGCTGACAAAAAAGACGAGGAACCTCTCACCCCGCAGAGCATCCAGGAGATCATCACCCGGCAAGACGAACCGCTGGATCCGGAGGCCGAATCATGATGACCCCCCAGGAAGAAATGCGGGACCTGAATGTCAACCCGCTGCCTCCGGTCGTAATCATGGACCCGCTCGCAGAGGTATGGTGTCTGGATGGGCAGATCGCCGCACTGCAGGAAGAGATCTCTTCTCTCACGCAGAAACGCACCGAAGCGCTGGACTACGCGGTTCAGAACCACATCACGGAGGACGGGAAGTACCGGCTCGATGTGAAATCCCGGAAGACCCGTGCGCTCGATGTGGCGCGGTTCCGTGAGGCGTTCCCGGAAGAATATATGATCGTCTGCGATATCGAACGCCGTGAAAAAGAAGAGGCCCTCAACCATCTCGGAGAGAGGATCAACCTCACGCTAGTTGACAAACTCGTGAAAAAACCCATCCTGGAAGCGGCGCCGGGTGTCATAACAGTCAAGGAGTCCCTGACCTATCAGGTGGTGCCTCTATGATCGGCACTCTAAATGACAAGGGTATGAACGATGCCGGGGTAATGGTTGCCCGGATCGATGAAAAACCCTATGAGGTTCTATCCTACGTCCTGCCGTTCCTGGAGAAACTCGAAAAAGGATTGCAGGTCGAGGTCACACTCAACAAAGACCATAAAATCAGCAAGATCTCCCGCGCAAAAGGACAGCAACGGAACCCGAGCACTCAAGTTGCGATGGACAAGGCCGGATTCGGTCCCGAGACAAAGCAGGAGGAACGGAAAGATTGCACGTCCTCTATTACTCCTGCCGCAAACCCGTCGAATTCAACGGGATTAAAAACCGTCGAAGGGCAGATCACCGCGATCAACTACGAGAAGCGGGGGATTGCCATCAAGGATAAGGTGGGAAATACTCACCCATTTTACTGGTCGGAAACCTTCAAGATGGTCAATTACAAAGGCGAGCCCCTGCAGCAGTGGTGGTTCGTCCGGATCACGGCGGAACTCCAGAAAAGTGACGATACCTGGTGGGTGACAGCACAGGAATATTTCAAGAAACCGGATGACTGGCCGCGGAGTCAAGGAAAAGGAGGCGGGGGACGCCACTCAGCGGAAGAGAACCGTCTGATCGTCTTCCAGTGCACCTACAAGGAGTGCTGCGAGACGGTGCGGCAGCAGATGATGGCCATCGGGCAGGAGTTCGATGAGGCGGAATACAACCGCGTGATGGACATCGCCGTTGCCAGAGCCATCAAGGACGGCAAGGCGCTCATTGAGGCCGGGGGTGCGTGATGCCCGATATCATCACCCCCGCCCTTTTTGCGACCTTTGAACGGCGCACCTGTGTTAAATGCGGGGCAACTGTCGTCGCATTCCCGAATGAGAAAGATCCCGTCTGCCAGAATTGCGGGCGATCCGGTAAGGAGAAGGTGCCCTGATGCGGAAAAAGTTGCTGTTCTGCGTGATCTGCCAGTGCTTCGTTGCCCACCAGGTCTTCCTGCGCGGGATCGGGTGCACGCCCGTGCACCGGTGCCTGCAGTGCCGGAGGGAGGCGTGATGTCTGTCTTTCAGTGTGGTGCCTGTGATGGTACCATCTGCACGCTGGTAATTGTGGGCAACGACGATCTCATCGATGGTGACGATCTGGCCTGCCCGAGACGCACGACGAATTACCTCCCGGAATGGAGGAAACTCACGGAGGTGAAATAGATGGTAATTCATGAGCTGAAATGCTGGCCAAATTTTTTCCATGCAATATGGAACCGGAACAAGACGTTTGAATATCGGATAAATGATCGCGGATTCTCTCTCTATGACACGCTCTGGTTGAGGGAGTTCGATCCGAAATCCGAGACCTATACCGGCCGGGAGATCACCGGGAAAATCATTTACCTGCTTTCATCGGCTGATCTCGGAACACTCGGAGAGTATGTGATCATGCAGATGGATGATATCTTCTGCTTTAAGGCGGGATCGTCATGACCTATTGCATTGACTTTTTCCGAAAGTTCAAAAAGGAGGGGAACTTCTGCGGGCTGGACAAGAGCCAGGTCTCGCGGTTGATGGCGTACCTTGAGATTGTCGAGGCGCTGGTCAAACAGAAGATCCCGGAAGAACAGATATACGAGAACTTCACGGTCAAGGCAGCTGAACCGCTGATCTCTGCGAAAGGCGAGGCCCATACGGACGGTCTGAACTATGTGGCCGCTACGCTCAAGGATGGTAAACAAGTTACCGAAAAAGACCTCAAATCGACCCTGAAAAGTTGCATTAATGCAACTATTAGTGGTGGGTCAGCGACGGTAAAACCGAAAAAGAGAGAACCCTACAACGGCACTCCACAGAAACCGCCCACGGCACAGGTTAAAGCACCGTTGCCAGTGGAGAAACCAGTAGTCAAGGAATCCTTGACAGTTCCCCCGGCCGCCCCGATTGCACAGACCCTCAAGGAAAAGTATGGTGGAGATACGTTCGCAAAAAGTGAACAACCGGCAACTGTCAAGGAATCCCTTACAGTTCAACCGGCGCCCGAGTTCCCCTGGCATTGTGGGGTTGCGCCCTGTCCAGATGGTAAGAACTATATTTCAATTGATAAAATTCGCGGGAAGGTATGCAATCTATTCGGTGATATTGGATTACCCTGCGATCAGCTCGCAAAAGAAAGGTGCCCGGTTTTAATCCGAATAAACAAGGCAAAAGAGGGGGGGGTTGTGCCAGCCTCGGATATCGATTCGCTTACGGGCGGCAGGTTCGTAAAATTGGCGCCGGTCAAAATCACCAAAGCCCCGATGACAATCTCTTTTCAACCCTCCCAAAAGCAGCAGGGATTTATCGAACGGTTGGTTGCGTCCGGTGAGTTCGAGACACCGGTGGAATTCATCGGCTTTTTGGTCGATGGTGCGATGGAACAGGAAGGAGGTGCATGATGAAAATCTCTAAAGAGACCGCATTGAAAACACTCAGAGATGCGGTGCTCACCGAGTTTCTGATGTATTCGTCAGATGTGGTCGATATACCCACACACGTACAATTATGCACTGCTTTTCAACGGCTCACAGTTCTCGCAGAGAAAAGCACACTATCAGAATTTGAGGGGGCGGACTGATGGACATCGAATGTGATATCCGCATCCGGAACGCAACCCCGGAGGAGCTGCAACGGCTGTTCATCGGCATGCAGATGGAACGCGCCGTTTTGGGCAAACTCTCCCGCCACAAAGGAGCGCCGCAAAACTTCCAGAACCCCATCTGGTCGGATGAAGAGAAGACCGCGATCGCGGGGTGCAAGGACGAAAACGAGGCGTGGGATCGCTATCATGAAGGTTTCCCGGAGTCCGCCCGCACACGGGATGCCGTCCGGAGGAAATTCCAGAATCTGAAAGACGAGGAGCCGGCCCCGGCACCAGAACCGGAGAAGAAGGAACCCGTCAAACCCGTTGAAACGGCACAGGCAAAACTGAAAAAGATTGCGAAACCCTCGAAACGAGACGCCGCCATAAAGAACGCACAGGCGCCGCGGTGGACCGACCCGGAAAAAGAGATCGTCAAAAAGCACCTGGATGATCCGGATTTCACCGGCGCCTGGAAAGAATATCAGGAAAAGTTCCCCGGCCAGCGGAACGAGCACTCCGTGTACCTGAAGTGGTATGCCTATAAACAGCAGGGGAAGAAAGACAAGCCGGAGTCGGGGAAGAAGAAGATCGATGCCCGGAAAATCAAGCAGAAAATCCGTCCGGAACATGGGTTCTGGAACAAATGGCAGATCCCCTTCAGATCCGATACACAAAAGCACGAGTACCAGGAGGCGTATGCGCTCTGCCGGAAATACGGCAAACCGTACCCAGAAGCACTCGCGCTCTCGCAGGCAACTGGTAAAAAGAAACCCACAAAAAAGACCGGAGGCAAGCAGGGAGGCAGGGAGATCCCGTGTCTCTATTGTAAGAAGATCCTCAATTCTCACGGCATGCATATCCACGTCAAAAAGAGGCACCCGGAGAGATTCGACGAGTTCATGAAGACCCCGGACCGGTTGCACCACGGAATCCATACCACACCAGCGCCCGCCAAAGAGGTCAAGGAGATCCCCGCGACCCGTGCACCGGAAGTGACTACAAAGTCACTACAAAGTGACCCCGGTCCAGCACCCATCCATCAAGGAGACAGGGTCCGGCACACCACAAAATATCCATTATTTCCCGGTATCGGAACGGTCAAGAAGATCTCTCTCAAGGGGGATGAGGTCCTTGTGGATTTCGGCTCCGGCACCGAATGGACGGATCTGAAGAACCTTGAGGTCGTGCCGGTGGAGGCGAAGGCATCATGACGGACGGCAACCGTGGGAAATCCAATGCACGGCTCCGGATCCGTCTTGACCAGATGATCGCCGCAGTACCAATCGGTGCGGAGATAAAAACAGATTCCGTAGCGCAGGAATTCCAGAGGGCGCATAAAGGACTGATCATGAACACCCGGCGGGCGAGTATGTTGATCCGCGAACGGGAAGATGTCGTGTGGGTGGACAACGGACTCTGGCAGAAGGTGGGGAGATGACCGGCGACCTCGTTCCTCTCTTTGAGGGCAAGGAGATCCGGGCAATCGAAGTTAGGGGTGATATTTGGATACCCTTGGCAGATATCGCAAATGCCTGGGGAATCGATCGGAGCACCCCAGACAAGATCATTGAGCGGAATGATGAGGTCTTCCGCGGGTTGTTTTCCATCGTCCTTGATGTAACGTCAACCCCGATGAGTTGCCTCAATGAACGGGGTTTGTACCTGATGATGGGGAAAATATCCGCATCCCGTTTGAAGAACCCGGAAGCAAAGGCAGCAATCATCCGGTTCCAGCGGTGGGTACCCGATCTGATCCAGCGGTACCGGAAAAAGGAGATCGTGCAGGTTGTCTCAATAGACGGCATCAAGGCCGAGCTCCTGCAGGCCGGGGAATTTGCGGACACTTGTAAGAAGTCCCCGGAATTGTTCCAGGCAGCGATCTTGCGGTCGCACGGCAAGATAGTGTTGGCCGACACCCTGCTCGCGAGTGCGCCGGCCCTCATCCATGGTGAACAGGGGTGGTTCAATGTATCCCAGCTGGTCGCCATGTGCAACGATCCCGATCTGACGCCCGAACGGTTGAACTGGTACCTGTGCAACAACCCCAAGGATCCGGAGCGCCGCCCGTTCCAGTACAGGGATCCGAACCGGCTCTGGCGCCTTACCTCGCTGGGGAAGGAGCACGGCCGGGAGTACTGGTACACGGCACCATCGCAACACCAGGAGATCCGGATCGCGTGGCGCGAGAGCATCCTGTATGCATCCGGCCTGAAACGCCCGATTACGAACGATCAGGCGGCACTGCCGGCGAGGGCGGGATCTTGATGACAGAAGAAAAAACCCTTTATGAAATAGCAAAAGAGATCCGTGCCAAATGTCCCCCGGATACCATGTTCTTCGAACAGGTCCAGATCTACGTCCAGACACGCATCAAATATGAGGATCGAAAAGGAACCTGGGAAGTCCGGGCGCCGGAACTGACATGGAAACTAAAGACCGGTGATTGTTCCGAGATGTCGCTCCTGATTGTGGAGATGCTCAAGAGCCAGGGGTTCCCGGCGGAATACATCTGGGGAACTTATGATGGAGATGTACTTCATGCTCGTGTCCAGGTTATTCTGAAAGGGAAGACTTACTTCATCGATGCCCTGGATGGTCGATTGAAAAATAACTTCAATCGTATGGGCCGGGGCCTGCACCCACAAGAAAGGATCGTGTACCAATGATGCCCATCTCCAGCTACCTTGTGGAGGCGGCCCTGTATGGCGGCCTCCTTGGGTTCGCGATCCTTATACTGTCCTGTGCCATGGGATTCGGCGGGCTGCTGATCTATCTGATGTTCGGATGGTGATGGTGATGGGCAAAAAGAAGCGGGCATTACTCAGCCGGTTGACCGTCTCCCAAGAGATGAGGGAACTGACCCTGGCGTTTAAACAGGACGTCAAGCGATACCATGGGGATATCCCGGTGCACGTGCTATTCGAGCACCGGGCAATGAGGCTGGAGGGGATACCGGGATGAGCGATCCAATCTATTGCGATATCCCCCACTGCCACAATCTTGCGACATATGAACTGGAATGGCAAGAAAAGGATGGTTTCGCATCCGTAACAACTTGTGATGAACATTTCCCAACCGATCCAGAAATTGTGAAATGTTACTGCAATATCAGGAAATTGGGGGTACTGGGATGAGCGAAGAATACCTCGATTGTAATGACGAGATTTTGAAAAACAACCAATCCCCCGAAGAGGCATGTAAAGCACGGATCTGGAACCGCTTAAATAATCAAAAAAATATCCCTTTCGATGATCCCGAATACAAGAGATTGAGAGAATTCTTTTTCGGTGATGCACCATGATCTGCCCTAAATGCGGACATCAAATAAAACCGGATCGTGATTGTACTCCATTCACTTCTGAAGTAGTATCCAGATCCGCACTTCATGCCTATGCAGTACTTGGGAATGTCAGCCTTGGAGATGATCCGAACCCGATCAATTCCACTGGAACGGTGAAAAGAGGTGGTCTATGATCAATTCTGAACCTTTTGCCTTACCTTACCTTACCTTAGTATTTCTTTCTAAGGAAGGAAGGAAGGAAGGAAAAGAGAACGGACTCGAAACAAGGGGGTCTCTTTTTTGACCGGAGAGAGGATGGTCAAAACCTCCGTCCATATCCCGGAGGATCTATATCTTCTCGCCCGGCATTGCGGTCTAAAAAACCTCAACGAGTTTGTCCGGGATGCTCTTCAGGGATTCGTTGACGGACAAGAGGAACCGGTAACTGATACGGTTGCTGTCCGTGCCCGGCAGATAGCAGTCAATCTTCGTTTAAAATCACTGCAACAACGCAAGATCATCCAGGATGCAGAACTTAACCGGGAATTGAAAGAACAAGAAACCCGGGACCGGGCAGAACTCATCCGGCAAGTCACTCTCGCGGAAGTCCGGGCGCAGAAGTTCACGGCAGATCACCTTCCTGATTTTGACAACCAGTACTTCACTGCCGAGGGTATCCGGAAAAAACTGGTCGACGAGATCTCTCACCGGTGCCAGATCGACCTGCAATGGAAAGACGTGGATCAGTACGTCAGAATGGCGGTGCGGGCATGAACTCCAGGATCGGAATGATCGAATTTGCGGGTCCCGGCTCAGATGTGAAGATCATCTATCTGATCTGCAAGTGCCAGTGTGGTAAGACCGCGACCCGCGCCATCCCATGCCCGGCAGATCTGGCAGAACACCCACCCGGGACGTTTGTCGGAGTAAACGAATTCGGGCGGCTGGAGGCCGAGGCATGACCTCAATTTATGATAATTACGGTGAACGGGCACGGGAGCACCTGAAAGAAGAGTTCAGTGCCAGCAGTATCCAGCGCGATATCGAGTATGCTGAACGGGATACCAAAGACATCACCGCCTTTATCGCGGCAGCCAAAGCACAGATCGCCGTCATTGAAAAGACTGTATTTAAACGGTATATCGACTTCAAAAAAGGCAAGGATTACTATGCCGGCAAAATCGAGTTCTCCGCTTCGGTCTATCGCGTACCACAGGTGCCGGGAAACGAACGGCTGAAAGTCTACGAATCCGATGATAGCCGGCGATGGGTAGGTAACGACAAGAAAAAAGAGGCTCTTGAATTCGTTTTGGCACTTATCAGGAAATATCCCGATGCTGAATTAATCGGGACTGCAGCCGAACTCTGCCAGAAAGTGCAGAAGAAAAAGCAGGACGTGATCCCGATATGACCCTCAAATCCTTAAGGGGAGTCGCCGGTCGTGTTGAGGCAACCGATGAGGAAATATTGTCTGCATACAAAAATGGAATGTTCCTGAATCAAATTCGAAATCATTTTAAAGTGGGGTTGCCGCGATTACGGAAAATTGTTCGGGAATACGAAATACAAGGTGTTGACGCATGACCCCCTCCGAGCGCGCCCTGTGGATCGTGATCGGGTCGATGGTGCTGTTCATGCTGGTCGTGACGATCTGGACCCGGTGGTGGTGGTTTGTGTGGCTGTAACCGCAACAACCTGCCCGGCAGAGATCGCCCGGATCGGACGGCAGGCACTCCACGAAGAATGGTGGGCAGACCCGGAATATATCCATCTAACAACACTCTGGCTCGTTGGACGCACTTGCGAATATTGCGGCAAATCTGCGACGCTTGTTCATCACGATGCCGAATGGATGTATCGCACGAAAGAGGCTTACTACGATCCCACGAACTGGACGGCCTGCTGTGGCACCTGTCACCGGATGTATCGGAAAGGACTGGTCATCTGTCCCGCATGCCGGAAGCATTACATCATCCGGACAAGCGAGAAGTGCCGGTGGTGCCGGGGTCTCATGCAGGTCAGCCGCAAGACTGGCCGGGTGTATCCGAAATCGACGACATACAGGCGCCGGCATCCCTGCGGCAAGAACCTGGGACAGCAACGGTGTACCCAGAAAGGCGTATGCTGTTATAGTCCACGGAAAGCGGCGGAAGGGTGCCGGGCGTTTGTGGCGAGGGTGAAGGTATGAGTGAAGAAGGAATCCCCTGCCTTGTCCCGTGCTGGCCGATCTGTTGCGACGATTGCCCATTTGGTGAACTTGGAGACAAACCAGAAGAGGTGCCGGCATGATCGAAGCGAAGCCAGTTGTCGTTGATATGTTCTGCGGCAGCGGAGGTGAGAGCCAGGGAATCAACTGGTCAGCAGAGAAAGCCGGGGTTTCAATCGAAATGTTCGCCATCAATCATTGGGAACGAGCCATTGAAACACACCGGGCCAACTTTCCCTATGCGGAGCATATCTGCCGGGATGTACGGGATATCGACCCATCTTCACTGGTGCCGGGCCGGAAGATTGCCTTACTGTGGGCCAGTCCTGCATGTACTCATTTCTCCGTTGCCCGTGGCGGCAAGCCGATGGACGACCAGAGTAGGGTAACTCCGTTCACCATCCTTGACTGGCTCGACAAGCTGACTATTGATCGGGTCATCATCGAGAATGTGCCGGAGTTCCGTTCGTGGGGGCCGCTTGATGAACGGACGCACCGCCCAGTACCTGAGGCCAAGGGCGATACCTTTAACGCCTTTATCACCATGATTCGGGGACTAGGGTACGCTGTGGATTGGAATGTCCTCAATGCCGCAGACTATGGTGCACCAACTACCCGCCGAAGATTGTTTATTCAGGCAGTAAGGACTGGAAGCGAGAAGACCATACTCTGGCCGAAGGTGACGCACCAACAAGGAACCGGGAATGTTTCCACCAGTGGAATGCCATTGTGGGTTTCTGCCCGAAAGATCATCGACTGGTCACTCCCTACGCAAATTATCGACGAAAGATCCAAACCACTCGCCGCGAATACCATGAAGCGCATCTTCCGGGGGATCGAGAAATATTGGGGAGAGTACGCCACGCCGTTCCTGGTGCGCTACAACGGCGGAGTGAACAGGGTTCACTCGATAGACGATCCCTTACCCGTTTTGGATACATCGAACCGCTACGGACTTGTACAGCCACTTGTGATGCAACTTGGGCAGACATCCAGCAAGGGCAGGACGAGAAGCATCGACGAGCCATTAGCGACAGTCGTCACTAAAGAAGAAGCCTGCCTGATCGAGCCACTATTCATCCCTCAGCACTCATGCGGCGAAGTGCGCCCGACGACAGGGCCACTCTCTACCATAGCGACAAAAGGAGCAATCGGTCTTGTGGAGCCCCTGATAATGGAGTATTACGGACAAGGTGTGTGTCACCCGGTATCAAAACCGGTACCAGTCATCACGACAAAGGATCGGTTTGCATTGATCTCTCCTGAAAATATCTCTTCAAAAAACGTCCGCCTTGGTTTCAGGATGCTGAAGCCGCACGAACTGGCGGCGGCGCAGAGTTTTCCACGGGAATATATCTTCACCGGAAATCGTGCCGATGTCGTCAAGCAGATTGGGAATTCCGTATGCCCGAAAATAGCCGAGGCATTGACCTCAGACTACATGAGAGAACTAGTATCAATTTCAGGAGTGTGAAAACCAATGAAAGTCAGCGAATTGATCGAGCACCTCAAGACACTGGATCAGGATCTTGAGGTCTGGTATGTGGCGGAGTACGCCTGCGAGGGCATCTACAAGGCAACAGTCAATGAGATCCGCCGGTATGTGCTGGAGGACAAGAAGGGTGAGGACATGCCCGTCTGCCTGTTAGGTGAAGCGCCATGACCGACAAGTATCCCGACGACTGCAAATCCCGCGACGGCAAGAGTCCTCTCATGTGCAAGATCTTCAATATGTCCTGCGCATTTTTCCATACCTGCATTTTCGGTCATAAGGATGGGAAGTGCTGCTACTATGAGGCAAAACCATGATCGAGGTATGGAAATTTCTCGGAAATCACTGTCGTGATTGTGAAGTGATGAAACGACCACTGAAACCGGGTCAAGATTTTCATTGCGAGAAGACCGTTTGGCTGTCTGATTCGTGCTTCCATGAGTCCGGGCATTACCACGAAACGGTGCCGGAAGATTTCAGATGTGAAAAATTCCCAAATGGATTGCAGGAGGGGAAATCATGACCATCCCCTGCCAGTGCGGCCCCGGCAACTGTCTCCTCAATCCCCCCACGGGCGGCTGCACGAACCGCGATCACCTGCGAGCAGAAGGGCGCCGGTATCTGTACCGGAACGTGGCCTGCGAAGCCAAGAAGCTCAGCGGGCTGGAGAAGCATATGCCGGATGTCCGGGGGTGGACGTGATGAGTCGTAATATCCAGAAAACCCGTGCCCGAACCGAGAACCTCCCGCCATGTTGGGGGCATCACGATGAGCGGGATATCGTCTGCGCTGAGTGTGTGATTGAGATGTGTTGCGAGATCAATAGGAGGTTGATGGAGCCATGAACCTTGACAAGAACATCGGATGGTGCACGCATACACACAACATCGGGACGGGTTGCCTCAACCAAGAACTCGGTATCTGCAACGTTGCCGCCTGTTACGCCCGGCAGACTGCAGAGAATCCCTTTTACCGGAAGGCATTCCCCTATAGGTTCGAGCCGCATTTCTACGAGGAGCGGATTTGGCAGATCCAGAAACTCAAGAAACCTGCGATCATCTTCATGGACTCCATGAGTGATACCTTCGGCTCGTGGTGGACGGACGAACAAATCCTAAAAGTCCTGCATATCATGGATTGCTACCGGGGAGTACACTGGCATAAGTACGTTGTGCTGACCAAAAACCCCATCAGAATGGCATTTGCATTACGTGATTACATGAATTCTGAAGGAGCAGACCGATTAAAAAATGTCTACTTTGGGGTTTCTGTTACCGGGCAGGATGGAATGATTGAAAGGGATCGGCTGGTTTTCCTGCGGAAAATCGGATCGATGGATTATAAAACGGTAATCTCGATGGAACCTCTACTGTATGACCCGGCAGAGCTCATCAAACACGCCGGTGGTATTGGATGGACAGACTGGGTGATCATAGGGGGGCAAACGAAACCAACAGTATACCCAGATCAAAAATGGATCACGTGTATTTCAAACTGGTATCCAGATATAACGAACCCCATCTTCATAAAAGAGAACGTCGGTTCCACTGAATATCCGGAACATAGATTCCCAACCGATCTCCTACCGATAGCGCAGGCATGGGGGAAAGCGTAATGCATAAAATCATCACCATCTGGATCGGCCGGGGCGCGGACAACAGCGGCCGCAAACACAAGTCACTCCCATACACCGATACCGAAATGTCCATTGAGGATTCAACCACCAAGATCAAACAGCTCCTCAAGAAGTTCGGCTGCCAGACCATTATCGACTACCAGAAAGAAGGGATGGATCCAAAACACGGGGCGCTCTCCTACAACACCATCGGTTTTGAGAAAGACGGTCTGAAGTATATGATCGAGTTCCCGATCACGTTCGTCGAGCATTCGCTGGGGAAGCGCCTGAATATGGGTATCTCTGGCCGCATCGTCTACAACCGCATCAAGGCACTTCTGGTCGATGCAGAGATCGAGTACCTCACGTTCCACGAGGCGATGCTGCCATACCTGGCGCTCCAGACCCCACACGGCACGATGTCCGTCATGGATGTAGTGCAATCGCAGATTGAGGCAATCAAGAAAGGCACGAGCGGCCTGTTCCTGCTGCCGGGCGGTGATCGATGAGCGAAACATTCCGCGGGAAGTGGGTATTCCCCACACTCAAACGAAATAAACGGGCGCACCTGATGTCAGACGAAACCACCACCTTTTGCGGGCGGACACTCCTTCATGCACGACCAGCCGATCAGCTCGGATCATGGGATCCGGAAGAGCATCCGGACTCGGTCTGCCAGTCATGTCTGGAATGGTGGCGCGTGATGAAGCCGAAACCACCCGCACCCACCCGCACGCGCTCAAAACCACCCGCGTAATACTTCCATATCCCCTTTCTCTCTATTCTCCTATTGTATTCCCGATTAATCGGGAAGGAAACTGTCATGACAGACATTCAGACCTACATTATCCCCCTCCTGCTCATCTCGGGCCTCGTATATGGCGTCGCGATGTGGATCGTCAGGAAGATCCAGGCGGGGGAGAAATTCGATGCAAACAAGATCCTCCAGACAATGGGGATCGCAGCCATTGCGGGAGCCACACTCTATTTGGCCACGGGAGCAATCCCGTCACTCGATGCGCTCCTAACCCAGATGGCCACGATCGCCCCGAACGATCCATCCCTTGTGGGATTGGGCGCGATTGTTTTCGGACTCTTTGAGCAGTATATCTTAAAGGGAAAACTCGGGACCACTCCGATTATCACCAGTCCTGCACCTGCAACGAACCCTCTACAGACCGTGACCATGGCGCTTGTTCAGGTAAATACCTACGGGCAGTATGAAGTGGGGCAATTCAAGGTATTTGTCCCCTACAAGGACGTCGGTATCGACCCATCAAAATACCCGGTGGGATCGATGGACTGGCAACACGCCTGTAGCAATGTACTCGCCGCAGAGGGCGGATACAGCGACCTTGCCACTGCCACGGGAAAACCTTGCCCACCCAACCCGCTCGAAAAGGAAGCACTGAAAGCTGCGGCAGCTCTCGCAACATTCCAAGGATTATCCGGCAAGGGTGTGGCGAACATCCAAGAGAATCTCCAAGTCGTTGGCGCGTAACGCGATACGATCAACCCCGCCCCGCCTCATCAGGACCGGACAAAGGTGTGACGGATCATGCCGTCGCCGGGGCATCCCCCTGTAGGATGACGGGTTTTTGGTTTCACACGCCTTCCCCCATCATCTCTCGGGGCATATGACAATGCTATCGCACATCCCCTCCAAGAAATTGCCCCTTACGTGTAACCGTTTACTATGAATGGCGCGGGTCACATCCGCCCGGGGGCATCAGGTGAAAAAGTTGGTCTGTCAGAACTGCGTTGAAAATGAAACCTGCCCGGACTGCGAGAAGCCCCACCCTGCCGACATCCACACGACACCACCGAACCGATATTTTGGCACCGACACGCCTTTTGGGGTGGTTGATCTCCGCACTCCCGAAATGAGGATCACACAGCTCGAAAAGGACGTTCACGATCTCAAGAATCAGATACAGGCACTGATGATGAAACTGGAGCTGGTGGGAAAATGAACTCCCTTAAACCGTTGGACAAATCCACCCCCTGCGGTCATCGCCCCGAGGACATGCCCTGCGAGACGTGCCGGCAATATGCCTGTCGTGTGTATGCAGATCGCCCCGCACCGAAACGCGAGATCCCCGCGTGGTTGAGGAACGCCGTCGGACTGAAAATGGTGGACAAAAAAGATGGCTGACGACATCGAATTTTTAGGTGATTTCAGCGGGTTCCGGTTCCGTGTTGGTAACGAGGTTCTGCAGGTCGAGATGGATGCCAAGGGGTTTCTGGTATTGAACACGAAAGACGATCTGGTTCTACGGTATGGGACGTGGGAAGAGTTTCAGGCGACGTATCCTGAGATTGCCATATTGATGGTGCAGCAGGTCCGGCGCAAGATGAATGAGACGATTGCCGTCGTCCAGCAATGGCAGGTACAGGACGCGATGCCGGAAGTGATGCCGGTGCCGGCTCCCCTAGAGAACGGCGATTGTATGTATCACCGAGCATATCAATGACAGGACTCGCCTCGGTTCTCGGACTCGTTCTCGCTATAGGGGGGTCTATTCTTGGTCTTGTGGGTGCGTGGGGAACATCAAGTAAAAATACCAGGATCCGGCATCTCGGGTTCACTTGCTGGATTTTCAATTCACCGATGATTGTAATCTCGCTCATAGGGATAGCAACCGGATTCTGGGAAGGACTAACGGCATGGGCATTTGTTCCGCTGAACCTGGCGTACTGGTACACCGCGACAAGAGGATTCAGGAATACAAGGGAGGCGCGGTGAGATGCCCCGGACATGTTCGATCTGTGCCAACAAAGCGTGCCATGAGATAGATACCGCACTCGTCAGTGGAACCGTGTCAATAAGGGACATAGCGAGCCAATACCGTGTCGGACGGACAGCCTTATCGCGCCACGTGAAAGGCGGGCATGTTGCAGCAAAGATCCAACTGGCAAAAAAGGCACACGAGGCCGTCGCAGGGGAGAACCTCCTCCAGCGGATAGAGAGGAGATATAAACGCCTTCAGGAGATGGCAGACAAGCATAAACAATGGGGAGAACTTGAAAAGGAATTGAAGGTCTACCACGAGGAAGCGGGTTTTATGAAGATAGAGGGTATGGCAACCGGGGCCTTCAAGGAGAAGATTGAACACTCTGGCAACATGAACATCACCGGACAGATGAGCGACGAGGAGGTGGAGACCCGTGCAAATGCAATCCTCTCGAAGCGTAAGTGATCTTGAAATCCTCCGGGAATATGCGACCCGGTGGACGTTCCTTGCGCATCCCGGGCAGATCCCACCTACTGATCGGGCATGGTTCTGTTACCTCATGCGATCTGGGCGTGGGGGCGGCAAGACCCGGGCCGGTGCAGAGTGGATCCTGAAAAGAGTCCGGCAGGGATACAAACATATCGCACTCATCGGACAGACGGCAGCGGACATTAGGGATACAATGGTCGAACTGGGTCCCTCCAGCATCATGAAGATCGCCCGACCGGAAGAAAGACCGGTTTATGAACCCTCAAAACGGCGGCTTACATTCCCCAACGGTGCAGTTGCCACTACCTTCACCGGGGAGGAACCCGATCAGCTGAGAGGACCCGCCCATGACACGGTCTGGATCGACGAACTCGCCAAGTTCAAGTATCCCGAGGAGACGTGGGACAACATGGAGATGGGTCTCCGGCTCGGCAACAACCCCCAGATCTTCTGCACCACAACACCCCGCCCGATCCCGATCATCAAGCGCCTGGTTAAGGACCCAACCACGATCGATGTCCGGTTCTCCACTTCTCAAAATGCCGAGAACCTCTCCCCGATATTCCTGAAGCGCATCCAGGAGCGGTATGCGGGCACCCGGTTGGGGCGGCAGGAGCTGGAGGGGGAGGTCCTTGAGGATAACCCCAATGCACTCTGGCAACGTGATGTAATCGAGAACCTCCGGGTCCGTGAGGCCCCGCTGTTGATCCGGGTGGTCGAGGGTATCGATCCGGCAGTCACCGGGAACGAGACCTCCGATGAAACAGGCATTATTATCGGGGGTATGGCAGCGAATGGGCATGGGTACATCCTCGAGGACGCATCCCTGCAGGCGTCCCCCGCGGAATGGGCCAGGGCAGCCGTCCGGGTATTCCATTCCTGGAAAGCGGATCGGGTTATCGGAGAGGTCAATAATGGCGGCGATCTCGTAGAGGTCAATATCCGCACCGTTGACCGGAACATCCCTTTCACCGCGGTTCATGCTTCCCGCGGGAAGGTGATCCGGGCGGAACCCGTGGCGGCTCTGTATGAGCAGGGCCGGATCCACCATGTCGGCACATTCCCGGAACTTGAGGACCAGATGTGTCTTTCTGGGGATACTTTAATTTCAACTGAACAAGGTCGTCGTGAAATCTCAACCATAAAAAAAGGAGAGAAGGTATGGACAAGAAACGGATTAAAATCCGTTATTTGGTCTGGAATAACTGGCACCGACGAGGTTGTCTATGATATCAAAACATCTGATAATGTTCACTTACTCGCCACGGGGGGACATCTTATATATACCAAAAACAGAGGGTTCATCAGGACTGTAAATTTACAATCCGGAGATGAACTCAAAACATGGAAAAATATGGCCCCAGAACATATTGGGGCGGGCACTATTGGGCAGTGGATAACAAAGGGTATTACCGTAACAAAAGGGCTGGTGGATTATTACACCGGATTATCTGGGAACAAACCAACGGTCCCATTCCCGTGGATATTCTCATCCACCACAAAGATGGTAATCCCCTCAATAACAATCTCGGTAATCTCGAACCGGTTACCGTCTCAAAACACAAGCTCACTCACCCCGGTGGTTTCGCAATATGGTCACCCGAACGACACAGCATCAAACAAAAAGGGATGTGGAGGGACCGGAAACCTCAAACCAAAACCTGTGTGTCTTGCGGATCAACTTTTGAATCTACCGGAATGCGGGCGAAGTTCTGCAACAAAAAATGCAGACGCAAGTACTATTATCAACATCAGAAAACACCCGCATAAAATTCCCGTTTTTAATTTAAAGATTGAATCGCAACCAGAATTTTACGCCAACGGTATCCTAGTGCATAATTGCGACTGGGTGCCCGGCGGCAAGAGTCCGGATCGCATGGATGCCCTGGTCTGGATGATCTGGGAATTATTCGGGCTTGGATTGAAGGAAGAACAGCAGCAGCGAGTGTATGTGATCCACGATGACACAGAAATTTGAGGATTAAAAATGGCAACAACAAAACAGATAGCAAAAAAGGAACCCGTAAAGCAGGTAGAACAGATGGTGGCACCGGACGAGCAGGCCCCCACCACGATCAAGCTCAAACCGGAAACCAAGGGCCGGCTTGAGATCCTGAAAGGAATGCTTGGCCAACCCGATTATGATAGCACCGTGAGCCGGCTGATCGACATGATCCCGCAGAAACTGAGCACCGAGCAGGAGGTCCATCTTGTGATGACGCAATCAAAATTCATGTGGTTGCGGGCTCACCAGGATAATTGTGATTGTCGGCGGTTCTTAGATGAAGCGAAGGTGTGAGGATGGCCCGCAAAAAGGACACGCAATCACACTCACCCGCACCCGACCCGCTCCTAAAAATGCATGAGGACCTGATGATCCGGTACAACAACCTCGCACTGGAAATGGAGCAGCGGATGGGCGGCGGGCAATTCTCCGAGTCTCTCTCGGATCTTGATTGGGCCAACCGGGTCGATAAGGATTTCCTCTGGATCCGTACCTCAGGAGCCAACGCCCCGCAGTTCCGGTACATGACCAAAGAGATCATCGATATGTACGCCGATATCGCGGCTTTCATGGCGGTCTACAACCCATTAATCAAACGGATTGTCGATGTCAAAACGCAGTTCACATTCGCCCTTGATTATTCCATCACGTCCGATACCGGACAGGATGCAATCGATGAAATTAAGGATAATGACCTGAACAAACAGGCATTCTTCGGGCACCAGGCAATCGCGGATATCGATGGGGAACTCCAGCGGTCCGGTAATGTCTTCATCGCAATATGGCCGGATAATAAGCAGGTCCGGGCATGGAGTAATTATGAGATCCGGGATATCGTAACGGATTCCGAGGATGCCTGCAGGCCGCTGTTTTACCTGCGTTCATGGCTGGATGATAAAGGAAGCGAGCACCGGAAGGCATACCCATCGGTGTTCGCACAGCCGGGAGATATGCCAAAAGGCAAGACGGCGCTCTCACACCTTGGCAGCAATTACGAGGTCGACCGGGACGCCGTAGTTTATCACATGAGCGCCAAGAAAGGTATCAAACAGAAGTTCGCGCTCTCTGAGTTGGTCGCCGTCTGCCGGTGGGCAAAACCTCATGAGAAATACCTCGAGGATTTCGCTGCGATTGTGGCGGCCCTCCGGAAATACTCACACCTCATGACTACCAAGGGCACTGCCTCACAGGCATCCGCTATAGCCACGCAGTTCAAGGGCAATACCGAACAGATGGGCACTCCCCTTCAGAGTCAACCCACCGGCTCGATGGTTGTAGCTCAGGAAGGTAACGATCTCCGGGTCGTGGACGCAGGAAGTGGAAAGATTGTGGGGATTGAGGGGGCCCGGTCATTCCTGCTGATGGTCTCCGCTGCATCCGGGGTACCGGAAACATACCTTACGATGGACCCGAGTACTGGCAATCTCGCCACGGCAAAGCAGATCTCACCGGTTTTCATTATGCTCATCCAGGAGCGGCAGACCGCCTGGAAGAACGCACTGACGATCATTTTCAAGATACTGCTGGAATCCGAGGAGTTCGAAGCATCCTTCCCGCCTATCCGGGATAACATTGATGCTTACGTTGCCAATGTCAATGCATTCGCCCGGACATCTCAGGGTACATGGACGGGAGCAGTCCAGCCGGTCGATTATATCAAGGCGGCATACGAGGCGCTGGAATGGAAACTCCCCGACAAGGAAACCATCGATGCGATGGCGGCTGAGCTGGAGACATCCTCACCACCATCAATGTCTCCCGGCGGAATAGATACCGGGCTGGATGCTATAGCACAGGCGGCAAATGGATTGATGGAAGCGGTGAAGGCAGAGGCCGCAAAGACGAAGGAGTAAATTATGAAAGTTCTCATCGGTGAAACATGCTGTCCTGTAATCTGTGCAGCAACTGGGTTAAAAATAAGATGTACCGGGAGAAAGTGCCCCGCATATGATAATTCACAGCGGCTATGTGATATTGGTGAGAGATCAGATAGATGACCCTCTCTGAAGCCGCCGCCCAACTCTCCCGTGCCGCAATCGCCATGAAAAAGCGCCGGGAAAAGGATGCGCTCGCCCGGAAGCACCGGAAGAAGATCGCCGCATTTTTCCGCAGGCAGAAGGGACTGGTACTGGAAGAGATGGGTAAACAGAAGTATCTCTTTTCCGAGTCGTTCCAAAGGCTGACAGAAGAGACGATTATTGATTTCACGGTGCAGAACTGGGATCGGATCTGGGAGGATATCTCTAACCTCAGTACCAAGGATCTCCAGACCCTGATTGCCTCAGCAGAAGCGGACGGCCTGATAAACGGTGCGTTGCAGCTCAAAAATTCTTTACCGTTCGACGCAAAGACCAATTTCAATCTCGCAAATCCCCGCGCAGTGCAATGGTTTTCTGACAATGGCGGCAGCCTGCAATACATCAAAAATATTCAGGATACCACGCGGGATCAACTTCAGGTTATTATTACCAAGGCCATCGACGAGGGCAAATCCTATACCCAGACCGCAAAAGAAATTAGCGATAAGTTCGATGGGTTCAGCCGTGATCGCGCCCAACTGATCGCCGTCTACGAGACCGGGCAGGCATATGAGGAGGGCAACATGCTCTTCTCGCAATCCCTGAAAGATGACGGTATTGTGATGGAAAAAAAGTGGATGACCAGCCATGATGATAGGGTCAGGCCGGAGCACCAAGCCAACGAGGCCGAGGGCTGGATCCCCATCGACCAGTACCACGGAACGGGCGATTATATTCCACCATCCGACCCGGGGTGCCGTTGCTATGAGATTTACGAACAAGCCACCACTCAGGAAGTGGTGTTCATTCCCCCAGTTCCACGGCAACCCATCAGGGAAGAGATTAAACCAACTCCTGAAATTATCATCGGTGAACAAGGTCTACCGGGGATTAAAGGGGAGAAGGGCGATCCGGGTGAAAACATTAAGGGTGATAAAGGGGATTCCGGGGAATCCATAAAAGGTGACAAGGGAGACAAAGGCGACCCCGGAGAAAGTATTGTTGGACCGACAGGTCCACCCGGCAAATCTATCAAAGGCGATAAAGGGGAAAAAGGAGATACCGGCAAATCTATCAAAGGCGATCCCGGCAAGAAAGGAGACGAGGGCCCACCCGGCCAATATCCCGATCCGTTGAACCTCGATGATCTCAGTAACGTTTCAATTACCAGTCCTATCGAGAATCAGGTCTTACAATACGAACTGGGAAGATGGACGAATAAGGATCTTAAACCGACAGTAAACGTCATCGGAGGAGGCGGTGGGAGTGGCCCAAAAGGGGATAAAGGAGATCCGGGCCCACCGTTAAGTCAACCGCCCGCAGAGCATTACAAAGTGACCAACCTGTATGTCAATGCACAGACAGGTAAACTTGAAGTGGAATATGAAATCCCATGAATGGAGGTTAAGAAATGGCTATAGTTTCAATGCAGTTAGATCCGAATGCCGCATCTTACACTGACGATCAGATCGTAGGTAAGATAAATGCCGCGAGTGCTCAGATAACCAGAGCCGGTTCTGTGGCGGCGGCTGCAAGACCAATCGCCGCCGGTGAAGTGGATGCAACCGCACTCGCTGCAGGGGCAATCAAAACAAAACTCGGTACGGAATCCGATGGCAACAAACTCGTCTCGGCATCTCTGGCTGCCGCAGCAGGTGTGACGAATGCACAGGTCGCTACCGGATTAGCGAAAGCGAATCTCGATGCGCTGGCTGATGTAGACCGGGGTTACATCAAGACTGCTCCTACGACTTCAGAGTTCAAGGTCGTATCAATCCAACGGGATGCTACCGGCAAACTTGACGTGGACTTCGATAACGTGGCAGTATAATTATGTCTGTCACAAGTGAGAAGCTCGCTTCAGCGGAACTTGTGGGCGGGACACAAACTGCCCTTCATTCTCACGCAGGTGGTGGGGGTCTCCCAGACCTTATTGTCGGTAAACTCGCACCCGCGGACAACGTCACAATTGCCACCGGATATTGGGGTCTGTCGGTCGGATCGTATAAAATTCCGAACGGCAAATTCCTAAAAATCGAAAATGGAGCATCAATGAGGATTCTATGAGCAGACTTACACTAACACAACAGGCAGCGGCACCAAATACCCCAGCATCGGGCGAGTTGGAAGTTTATGCCGATAATTCCGCAGTACCGAAGATGTGCACAAAAGACCCAGCAGGCAACGCGATCAAATACGCTCCGGTTCTCTCTGCATT
>Ga0315274_10001108_pt1 | contig 41727 bp, 34 predicted proteins | sample YL17G02_20_MG_FD_203700 | JGI IMG/M metagenome (GOLD analysis project Ga0315274, IMG submission 203700) | Sediment microbial communities from Yellowstone Lake, YNP, Wyoming, USA - YL17G02_20 | ecosystem: Environmental > Aquatic > Freshwater > Lake > Sediment | place: USA: Wyoming | collected...
ATTTTTTGTTAGGTATTATTTCTGGATTGATGGTGTTATCATTTTCAAAAATTCTCATATTTATTCCTTTTGTTATTATTTATTTTTTTATTGAGAGAGTTAGGAATAAGACGAGTAGGATAATCGTTAGAAAATCTTTATTACTTGTAACTTTCTTTTTGTTAGGATTATGCATTATTATTTCATTAGCCACGATTCACAATTTTATTGCTGAACAATTAGTGGAACAGTCCTCAAAGGAATCAATATTTACTGAATCTCAAAATAATCTCATTCTAATAAATTCAAGTACAGGATATGATTTTTATATAGGAAATAATGAGAGAGCAGATGGAACGTTTAAAATTGTAGATAATCCATTTTATACGGGTGACCCAAGGGGAAAACAAATTGCTGAAAATATTTTGGAGCAAAAGTTGAATTCTGCTGAGCTCAGAAGTTTCTGGCAGTTGAAGTCGAGTCTTTGGATCACTGAACATCCGATTAAATTTGTTTTTCTATTATTGAAGAAAGTTCTCGTTTTCTTTCATTTCAGAGAGGTACCTTATATCTATTCTTATGAGATAAAACACGATGCACCGATTCTTTGGATACCACTTTTTGGATTTGTAGTTATTGCTCCCTTCGCCATTCTTGGAATTCTTCTAAATAAAAAAGACGTTAAGGAAAATTGGTTATTCAGTTTTTTAATCATATCCATACTTTTGATAGCAGTAATATTTTATGTGTGTGATTGGTTGAGACTATTTGCTATTCCTATCCTTTTGTTATATGCATCCTACACTTTTTTCGATTTCTTTCGGGTTTATAAGGAAAAAGGATATCAGAAATTTTTCGGCAGGTTAATTTTCTTGTCATTAATTTTTGTTGTTATAATATTTCATACTTTTTCTTTTCCATATAACCAAAGCCGTGGTAAGTCTACCTATCACTACACTCTTGGACTCATATATGAGAAAGAACGTAATTTTCGATTGGCTGAATCTCATTATAAGATGGCTTTAACTTTCGAAAATGATAATGATATTTTAGTATATTCTCTCTCAAATTTATATAATAAAGAAGGCAAAAGTGAATTGGCTATTAAATATATAAAATTTGCTATTCAATTAAATCCTAAGTCATTATTATATAAACAAGAATTTCTTGATTTACTAATTAAAGCGAAAGAAACGAAAAAGTAAAAATATTTTTAACCACGAATTACACATATCTTCGCGAAAAAAAACAATAGAACGCTGATAATACGGATTAAAGCGGATTAACACGGAAGTAATTAAAAATAAATCTGTGTATATCCGTAATTATCCGCGTTAATCGGTGTTCAAATATTTTATAACCTAATTTTCGTGTTATTAAGAAAGGAAAAGAAATGAACTGTCTCATTACTGGTGGTGCGGGATTTATTGGCTCTCATCTGGCTGATTCTTTGATTGAAAGAGGAGATACGGTATATATTATTGATGACCTCTCAACAGGTTCACTTGATAATATTAAACATCTAATGAAGAACAAACGGTTTCATTATAAGATTGACAGCATCATAAATATGGAAGCAGTTAAAAAACTGATAGATAGATGTGATGAAATTTATCATTTAGCCGCTGCTGTTGGTGTGAAATTAATTATTCAAAGTCCAGTCAAAACAATTGAAACGAATATCAAGGGAACAGAAGTAATATTGGAACTTGCAAGTAAGAAAAAAAAGAAAGTCTTGATTTCATCCACTTCTGAAGTGTACGGTAAAAGTGAGGACGTTCCGTTTAGGGAAGATGGTGATATTGTTCTTGGACCGACGATAAGGAGCAGATGGAGTTATGCTTGTTCAAAGGCGATTGATGAGTTTCTTGCACTTGCCTATTATCAAGAAAAAGGGTTGCCTATTGTTATCGCAAGATTTTTTAACACAGTTGGTCCAAGACAGAGTGGGATATATGGAATGGTGATACCAAGATTTGTCCAACAGGCATTAAAGAATGAACCAATCACAGTTTATGGTGATGGCTCTCAATCAAGATGTTTTACTTATGTAGGTAATGTTGTTAAAGCAGTAATAAAACTGATGGAAACACCGAAGGCAATAGGAGATGTATTTAACATTGGTTCTCAACAGGAAATAAAAATAAAATATTTAGCGATGATAGTAAAGATGATGACGAGTTCAAAATCGGAGATTAAGTATGTTCCCTTTACTAAGGCTTATGACAAAAACTTTGAAGATATGGCAAAGCGAATCCCTGATGTATCAAAATTGAAGAAGTTGATTAAATATGTTCCAGAACACAATATTGAGTATATCCTTGAACGAGTGATAGATTATTATAAGGAAGTTTTATAATTTGAAATCTCTGAAATAATAATAAAAGATGTTCTTGTTTGTAGTTCCCACTTTAGTGGGAATAGATTTTACCTGCTAAAGCAGGGACTACAAACTGGATTCTCAGATGTCATTCTGAGCGAAGCGAAGAATCTCGTAGTTGGATTGGTTTTTCAGAAATCTCAATTAGAGAAACTATTACATTATGTTTTGGTTACTAATAAGAAAATATTTCATCAAATATCTTAATTACCATATATCCTTGGTAATTCATATTGTTTTGATTCTCAGTTTGTATTTTATAACATTTGAAAAACCACAATCGAAAGAAGCTAATATTGAACCGATAGAGATAAGATTAATGCCAAAGATAGAGGAACAGAAATTATTTCCTACAAAGTCTGGGGGTGAGCAGAATTCAATCGATGTTGAAGGGCATAAGTCCTCAGATGGTTTGAAGAAATTTCTACAAGAGAAAATTGAGTTGAATGACTTAATAACTAAACAAGAGCAAGAAATTGAAATAAAAAGGATGCAAGCTCGACAGATAATTCAAGAAGCAAATAAATCTTTAGAAGAAAAAGTTAATGAAAAAGCTGATGCACAAACTCTTACAATAGAGTCCACAAAGCTTGCTAAGCAATTAGAAAGTATCGAGGCAAAAAGAAATAAATATAAAAATGCTATCTTCAGGGAGAAAGTTTCGGTTGAAGAAGAACTGTCGAAGTTTTCAAGTTATGGAGCTAAAGATGGCGTAGAAAGAATATTGGATTTGGGAGAACACTCTCAACCCGTTATTGATTCTGTATTAAATAAGTATGGAATCACAATAAAGAAAAAGTATATTGATAATACAAATCCAAAGAACGATTTATTTTTAAGTGTTGCCAAATACCAAGGAGACAAATTTGCTAATTTACCGTTAAAAGGTGAATTTGAGGTTATGACATTAACAGAAACCACTATCAGAAAATTAGCCTTGATTGAAATGAAGGAAATGGAAAAAAGAAATTTTGATTTAACAAATACAATTGTACTGAAAGAGATTTTTAGCATTATCAAAACTCCTGAAGGATATGATTTTGGCGTAACTGAAATGGAAACGAAATCAATAGAAGAATAGAAAGTTTAACCACGACGACACAACGAACACGAAGAATTAATTAGCCACGAAAGGACACGAAAATACACGAAAAAAATTAGACAGGATATACAGGATTGACAAGATAAAACAAAAAAATAAATCCTGTATATCCTGTTAATCCTGTCAAAATTATTTTTTCTTTGTGTTTGTTGTGTCGTTGTGATAAAATATTTATTTCAGTAAAGAGGATTTAATGGAAAGTTTATTTCAGAGATATGTTATTGCGGGAGGGATAATGATGTTGTTCTTAGTTCCCACCTCATTTTTAGCTGTCGCATATATTATTGAAGGTTTTTTATTGTTAAGAAAGAAAGTATTAATTCCTCAGCAAATAAAAAATTTACTCGTAGAAAAATCAAATAAAAAAGATTTTGATGAGTTACTTGAAATCTGCAAAAAAGACAGTTCTATGTTCTCGAATATAATGTGTGATATTATTAAAGGTTATAAAGAAAAGGGAGCACTTTTAAAATCGGAATTCAAGGAGATTCTGGACAAGTATATGATATTTCTATATTACAAATTCCGGAAGTTAAGAGTGATCTATTCTGTGTCACCATTAATGGGATTATTGGGAACCATATTTGGAATTATGAACGCCTTCAGGCATTTCGATATAACCTCGAGAACCGCTTCTGTTATGGACTTGACTGCGGGTATTCAAGAAGCACTTGTTACAACCGTCTGGGGTTTGTGTATTGCTATTCCTTCTTATATATTCTTTAGTTATTTCACAAGCAGAACATTCAAATATGAAGAGATTGAAATTCCGAAAGCAATTGAAGAGATAACTTCATCGTTCAATCTGGAAGAAATAAATAATAAAATTAAGGAGGATGTTCTATATCAGAAGAAGGTTGAAGAACAAAAAATTTCTTGACATAAAATTCATAAGAATTTTTAATTCTATAATACAAAATTGAACGCTGATTAACACGGATTAATTCGGATTTTCACGGATTTAGATTTTGTTCATATCTATGTTAATTTATTTAATCCGCGTTATCCGTGTTCTATTGTTATTTAATGCGGGATTAACTCAGTTGGTAGAGTATTAGCTTCCCAAGCTAAGAGTCGCGGGTTCGAATCCCGTATCCCGCTCCATTTTTATATATAAGCGGTGGAGTTGTGAGGGACCATTCTGGTGCTGAACTTATTTCTAACTTCTTTATTCTTTTCACCTGTTTAATGCTATTTTTACCTATTATTATTAGAATAGATTTGTTTTTAGGATTGGTGTCAAACGATTGTTATCCATTATCAATTTCTACAAATAGAAATCTCTGAAAAACTACGAGATTCTTCGCTTCGCTCAGAATGACAATGCTTGCAGTGTTATTCTGAGGAGGCGAAGCCGACGAATCAATCTCGTTTTTAAATAACTTGGATAGTATTTCAGGGATCTCAAATTGCATTGAAGGGGCGGGACGCCCTTATGATGTTTGGTATACTAAGAATTAAAAATTTTTATATTTAATCAAATCAGGGCGTGATTGTCTGAATATATAGAATGTTATAAGGTAAAAAATCCCGTGTTCCCGAAAAACTTAAAAAGATTATCATCGACAAATCTTGTTTTGTTTTTCTTTCTTCTTATATCTTGTTCTACAAACTCCAAATCTCTTAAAACGGAATATTCTTCAAAACCGCAAGGCTTCTATTACCGAACTAAAAAAGGGGATACGATATTTTCAATTTCACGAGAATATAATATTGATTATCGAGATATTCTAAAGGCTAATTCTTTAGATATAAATAAAAAACTTTACGCAGGGCAATTACTATTTATTCCTGCCACTGAAAAAGTAGATGTATATGGTCAAACACAAAATGTTAAGCAAACTCAATCTGTAACGGAGAAAAGGAAATTGCCGGATTATCATACTGTTAAGAAAGATGAAACTTTAGCCAGTATATCGAGGATATATAACATCGAACTTACAGAGTTAATGAGACGCAATAAGCATATTGTCCCTGAAAAATTACAGGTGGGAGAGAAGATTAATATCAAACAGGAAAGCAGAGATGGGAAAAGTGGTTCTGTGAATGTGAATGTTTCAAGAATACAAGTAAGTTCGAAGATGTCGATGGGGAAATATCATATTGTGAGAAAGGGTGATACCTTAGTTCAAATTGCGAATCTTTATGGGATTGGATTAAAAAACCTATTACAGTTTAATAAATCAATCAATGTAAGAAAGCTTCGAATTGGTCAAAAGATTTATATCCCAGCGATGGATAATTCTATTGACATTGATTCTCCTTCAGAGAGAATAGGCAATTTTACTGAACAATTAAAAGGTAAAAAGGGTGATTTTATCTGGCCCCTTCCTGTTAACGGTCAATTTATTAGAGGCTTTGTTCCCACCGGTAGAAGACAACATAAAGGGATTGACATTGCTGTACAAGGGGGTACGAAAGTTCTTGCTTCTCAATCCGGTAGAGTTATATATTGTGGAAATGAAATAAAAAGTTATGGGAATATGGTTATTATTGAGCATGGTAGTGGAATAACAACAGTCTATGCTCATTTGAAGAGAGTGTTGGCTATAAAAAATCAAAGAGTTAGAAAAGGTGATGAAATAGGCACAGTCGGAAACACTGGGAGGACAACGGGTTATCATCTTCACTTTGAAATCAGAGTTGAGGGTGAAGCTATAAATCCATTACAATATCTCTAATCCCCGTAAAATTATGTAACCACGAATTTCACTAATTTCCACGAATGATATTTGTAGGGGCGTATCGCGATACGCCCCTACATTAAATTTGGTTTGATTAGTGTAATTCGTGGTTAAGTGAGTAATTGTTTTTATGAATCTAAATGAAATTATAAATCAAATTGAGTCGCAGGTTGATATTGTTGACCTTATTAGAAGTTATATTCCATTAAGATCTTCTGGGAGAAATTTCAAAGCAGTTTGTCCTTTCCATTCTGAAAAGACCCCATCTTTTATGGTTTCTCCGTCAAAGGGTATCTGGCATTGTTTTGGTTGTGAGAAAGGAGGGAATCTGATTGCATTTGTCAAAGAATTTGAGCAGGTCTCATTCTGGGAGGCTATAAAAGTTATTGCTCAAAAATATCGGATTAATATACCTCAACTAAAGGAAAGAATTGAATTCCAGGATGAAATTGATACGGAGAAAGAAGATTTGTATAGAGTTTTGGAGTTCGCTTCTGATTATTATAAACAGAATCTTGCCAATGATAAGATTAATAAATTTGCATTATCATATATTGAGAAGCGAGGTCTGACTAAAGACATTATTAACAAATTTATGCTTGGCTTTTCCACGCAGGATTCAGATGGATTATTAAAAAAAGCGAATGCAAGTGGCTTTTCTACCAATTTACTTCTGAAAGCGGGCTTAATTTCTGGTGATGATATAAAGAAATATTACAGGGATATGTTGATTAACAAGCTAATGTTTCCTATTCAAAATTCAGTAGGGAGAGTTGCTGGATTTGCTGGTAGAGTCTTTGATAATTCAACACCTAAATATATCAATTCACCGGAGACAAAAGTTTATCACAAGGGTTCTTTGCTATACGGTTTTCATCTTGCGAAAAAGGAAATTAAAGAAAAAGGATTCGCCATCCTCGTTGAAGGATATATGGATGTTATTGTTTGTCATCAGTATGGTTTTACAAATACTGTTGCGGGGATGGGCACTGCACTCACAGATAATCAAGTTAAGCTCATAAAAAAATGGTGTGATACGGTTATTTTGCTTTATGATAGTGATGATGCGGGGATAATGGCAGCATCAAGAAATGGACAGATTCTTGAAAATGCAGGATTAAAGGTCAATGTTGTGAATTTATCAAAAGGGGAGGACCCTGATAGTTTTATAAGAAAATATGGAGCGAAGGAACTTAATAAATTAATCCAGGAATCGAAAGAGTTCTTTTTATATTTCCTCGATTATTCAACAAGCAAATATGATATAAAAACAGTAAACGGAAAAGCATCTGCGGTTAAGGAAATTATCCCTATAATTCAAGCATCAAATAATGAAATTAAAAGAAGATTTTATATTCAAAAACTATCAGAATGCATTGATATTCCTGAGGTTGCGATAATTTCTGAAATAAAGAAGTTAAAGAAAGGTCAATCTTTTGACACACAAGAAATTAAAAAATCTGATGAGAAAAGTAAATTTTCCTTGCTTCAAGCCGAAAAGATTTTGATAAACTTATTACTTGACAATTCTAATCTAATTGAGCAAACAAAGTCCTTTTTTGATTTAAATTGGACTACTAATGAATATTCTAAGAAAATCTTAAACTACCTCTTCACTGTTGACTCCACCAAGATTTGTGATATAATGAATTTGTTGGAGAATTTTCTGTCTGAAGAAGAATTTAGATTCCTTAGAGAATTAATTTTAGGGTTTGAATTTGATAATAATGTAGATAAAGTCTGGCGGGATTGCCTCTGTTGTATCAGAAATAGTTTTATAGTAAGTAAAAAAGACTATTTAATCAAACAGATTAAAGAGGCTAAAAGTCTTAATAATTCGGATCAAGAAACAAAACTTCTAATTGAGTATTATAAATTAGGTGAGGAATTAGCGAACCCGTTTTTAAATTTCTGAATTTAAAAGGGGTAAAATTTAAGATATATGAAGAAAATAAAAAGAGACATAACTAAAATTACTGAGGTTAGCCAACTTATTGACCTTGGCAAAGAAAAAGGTCATCTCACTTTCGATCAAATTAATGAGATGCTTCCAGAAAATATTACATCTTCTGAACTCATCGAAGACCTCTTAACTGAACTCGAAGAACTTAATATTGATGTTCTGGAAGAAGCCGTTGTAGAAGAAAAGGCAGAAGAACCCCCAGAACCAGAAGTAGAAGAAATTGAAATTCAGAAAGTTTCTGTCTCTGAAACCACGCGAATTGATGACCCTGTAAGACTTTATCTTATGGAAATGGGCAAAGTTCCTTTATTGACGAGGGAAGAAGAGATTTCGCTTGCAAAACAGATTGAAAAGGGACGTCAGGAAATTACCTACGCTATTGCAGGTGCTACCTGTACGGTTAATGAACTTCAGAAAATCTATATGAGGATTAAGGCGGGAGCCTTCAACGTTAATGATATGCTCCGAATTAATGTTGATGAAAACAATATTGAAGAGAAAAATCTCGTTATCAAAAACGTCATCGATAATCTTGATAAGATTTACAAGGTCTACGAAGAAGTCACATTGTTGAGAAGTCAGTTGGAAGAAGAACTTTCTGCAAAAAAGAAGAAAGATATTTTTAAACGGCTCAAAGATTTAAGGCAGAAAATTTATCAGTTGTTGCTCAAGATTGATTTTAATTTCACAGTTATTGACCAGATTTCGAGAAGTATAAAATATTATACTAATAAGATTGATGAATCTAATAGAGAGATAAGAGAAATCCTTATTAAGGTAATGTTGTCCGAAGAAAAAATCAGGAACATAGTCAGAAAGACGAAGAAGAATAGTCCAGAAGCTCGTGCGATGAGAAAAAGATTAGGATATGGCTTGGATGATTTTATTCAGTTTGATAAAAAAATCCGTAATGCTCAAAGGACTGCAAAAAGGCTCGAAAAGGAAGCTGGTAATACTTATGATGAGTTAAGGGAAATTACTGAATCCATTATTAAAGGTGAGAAAGAGGCTCACGAAGCTAAGATGAAGGTTGTTGAGGCGAATCTGCGACTTGTAGTTAGTATTGCCAAGAAATATACAAATAGAGGGCTACAATTTCTTGATTTAATTCAAGAAGGTAATATCGGGTTAATGAGAGCTGTGGATAAATTCGAGTATCAGCGTGGATACAAGTTTAGTACCTATGCAACGTGGTGGATTCGGCAAGCTGTAACAAGAGCTATTGCTGACCAGGCGAGAACTATCAGAATTCCTGTTCATATGATTGAAACAATCAACAAACTCTCACGGGTATCACGATTCCTTGTTCAGGAACTCGGGCGAGAACCGACACCGGAAGAAATTGCAAAGAAAATGGAATTACCTGTTGAAAAGATTCGCAGGATTTTCAAGATTGCACAACAGCCGATTTCTCTTGAGACTCCGATTGGTGAAGATGGTGATAGTCATTTTGGGGATTTTATTGAAGATCAGGAAGCCTGTTCACCAGCTCATGCCACGGCATTTTTACTGATGCAAGAGCAGATAGAGAAAGTTCTCAAAACCTTAACAGAACGAGAGGAAAAAGTTTTAAGATTACGTTTTGGAATTGGAGGAAGCGGTTTCCCAAGAACACTTGAAGAAGTCGGGACGATTTTTAATGTAACACGAGAAAGAGTAAGACAGATTGAAACGAAAGCCCTGAATAAACTTCGTCACCCAAGTAGAAGAAAACGCCTTATCGAATTCCTTGAATAAAACAAGTCTTATAATTATCAATGGAATTTTCTAACCACGATGGTACAATAAGATAGATAAAATGCTCTTATTTTTCTATTCTCTGTGTTCTCTGTGGTTAATTTCTTATTTTTCTTTTCCCCGGACTTCAAATTCCTGAATCCTACAAATTGGGTCTACTGAACAGGATTTTGAGATATAAAGTCTGATAAAGCGGACTGGGACCGGTTCTTCAAGTGGGGAAATTGGAAGAATTAAGAGCGATGTATCAATATTTTTTGTTTGTTCTTTATTGATTGATAAATTTTTTTCAATAATTTTTTCCCAGGGACCATCAAGAGAATTTCCTTTTTCAATCGAAAATTCAACGACATCAAAATCAGTGGAATCACCTGTCGCACTTGGATTTTTCAATATGAATCCTTCAATATAATATTCTTTTCCAAGATCCAGAGCAAGCCAGTGTGCATCAGGATGGTCAACCTCACACCACTTCGTTCCAATGTCTCCATCGAAAGCTGATTTGCCTGTGCCATCAATATCGAAGTGCCCGGATTCACGATAATCCTTTACCTTCAAAGATAAATTCTCACCTTTGAAGGGTAAGTTCTTTAATTTTTCATTAACTATATCCAAGGGATTTTTTCTGTATTGTTCTTCGAGTTCGAGATATTCAAAATCCTGTTCAGGGAGCTTTGGAAAAGGTGAATGCGGTTCTGTTTGATACCAGAGTGCAACGCTCGAATAATCATCCTGCCTGTCCTGAACGTCCCAACCGTGACATTTCATTGTAGCTTTAATAGATTTTTTGAATCGAACAGGGTCTGGAGTATGGAAGCGATAGGCAGTCATTTTATCATTTTCAGGACCGAATGAAGTGCCATGAAGAAGGGCATTATTTTCAGTTCTAAATCCCCAAGCCTGACCAAAATAATCTTCAGCACCAGTTCCGGGTAGCGAAGGTTCTTTTTCATCATCAATATAAAAGTCCTGACCACCTTCGACCCAGGCACCCGCTCCAAGAAGATGATAGTTCATAATTGTGCCGACATAATTCCCTTTTCCTTTTGCCTCGAGGATTGTGTAAGGGACGTGGAGAGTAACCGGATTTTCTCTTCTATATTGGGCGTGAAAATAAAGTGTCTCCTCAGGCAAATTCTGACATTTTTCATAATCAACTTGAATAAAAAACATTGAGACAGAACGGAAACTTCTATTTTCAATTTCAATCTTTGCTGATTTTTTAAATGGCATCTTCCAATAAGAATTCAGGGCAGAATGTTGTTCACCACCAGCAGGAATCATCTCGAGCATTAGAGATTTGAAAATTCGCTCCTTTCCGAATCCGACACCGAAAAAATCTCCTAATGGAACTTCAACGCTCGGCTCCTTCTCCTCATCCCACCATATTCGTAATACTAACAATCCCTGAATTTGAGGTATGACACATTTTGTTGTCATCCAGATATGATTAATAATTGCAGGACCTTTTAATTCAGCAACAACTACTTTCTTCCCAATCGGAATGCCAATAACATTACAATGCCGATGGGAAGTATTGTCAGAAGGTAACCATAATGGTTTAATTTCTAATTGTGAAAACGAATTGTCGGCATCTTTTTTCAAATAAAATATTGGGAAAGAGTTGAAGGCACAAAATATAAAAACAGCGAGTAAAGAAAAAATAGATTTTTTGAAAATAATCAAATTGTACATATTTATGTAGTGATTTATAAGCTCCTTAAAAAATTTATACCATTCAAATTTTGCGAATCACATTATAGCCATTTGGTGATTTCTCGGATATATATCCATCTTTTTTCAATTTCTCAATCTCTCTTTTTTTAAATTCTTCCATTTCTTTTTTAGTTTTGATTTTGTTCATCTCTTTTGTCATTTTTTCTCTAATCAAATGCAATTCATCAAAAACAACAGATTTCCAGGATGGTTTATTCACTTGCCATCACCTCCTCTGGTGTTGCTATATCTATGATTTTTAGTTCTCTTTTTAAATTTTCTTCTCTCACATTAATTCTTGTTTTAGGATTAGCCAGATGTTCCATATTCCAGGTAACTAACACATCCATTTTATTTAATGTTGCTATTGCTAAATGTGTAGCATCAGGTTCGTATCGAGTAGGAATGATTCCTAATGAAATATAAATTTTCCCTAAATCTTTACTTTCTTGAGTAAGTGGAAGAATTCTTATCCCTGAGATAGTATTTAGCAATTTTTTTCTTTTATCTAAATCTTGAGTTTTTTCTATTTCCATCACTACAAGCTCAGAGGTAAATACTTCCCACTGTCCAGATTTGATTCTTTTAAGAAATTCCTTTGTAATGTCCCTTTCTCTCGGAGTATCATCAGCAAATTTGTAATTAGGAATAGTTGTTTCTACATATAATTTTATTTTACCTTTTTTTGTCATAATTTATTTTTCTCTTAATCCCAAGATTTAATGAATTTCTTTATGCCATTTTTTGGATATATGAAGTTGTCAAAGGCAATTTAGTGAAACCTTTAATTTCTGTTATATCTGTGATTAGGCAATAAAGATATTATTTTTCTAAAGCGAGAAAATCTTGTAGTTTTTGCCACAATAATTCATCTTTTTCTTTCAATATAAGAAAGTTAAACCATTTTTTGCTATCTTGACAATTTATTTCTTAATATATAATTTTGGTTTTCTAATTCTTGGTAAAAGGGCTTCAATCTTTCCTCACTATGGTCAAGTTTTTCGATCACTTCTTTTGGGATACTTTCTGATATCCAGCGATCCCAAATTTCCACAAAATCGCAGAGTTCTGAATACCATTTCCGAGTCTGGGGTTCAGCAAGCCAATAGTTTTTTCTAAATATCATTAACATATTGTGGTATAGTGGCAATAAATCATTTCTTAATTGTTCATTGTTATATTCTATTAATTTCTTATACGGCTCGAATTTCTTCTCGTGATTTATAGAAGGTTCTGAATTTTTTTCACATTTTTCTTTCCATGCTTCACTGGCAGCATTACTAATTTTCAATCTCAATTCGCTTTTGGCACGTATTTCTTTATGACATCCTAATAGAGGTGAGTAAAATTCCCTTAATTGAAGTTCTACGAAATCCAGTTTTTTCCGAATCATCACCTGTTTCAGACCATATTTTACACCAATATACCCTGCCAATAATGTACAAATTGGAGCCCATGCCGGTTTCAATAAATCAATTATTGATAATATTTGTTCTATTTTCATTTTTTAGTTTACTCCAAAATCAATTTTATCAAAATACTAAATAAATATGTAAGCAAAAATAAGTTTTTATCGGAGCGAAAATTTGGATAAGTATCATAAAGTGTGTGCCTTTTAGGTTGAGTTATGCACTGTTTATGCTCACTGATAGCTATTATTCTGGTTTATATAATTCACTCATTTGTTTTGCAATAGTTGGATTTTTCTTTCTATAAATGCTCATGAAAGTTCCATTTTCTTCCATTTTCAAAACTGGTTCCATTATTTTATTAAACTCATCTTCATAACGATATGCTTCTGATGGAACTTCTTTATAAACAATATATAGAGACAATGCTCTAATTGATTCAGGAGGGTCAAGGATTGAAAACGTCATAGTTTCATTAAAAACTATTAAATTTAGCGATTCTTTATGATTTAGAAGACCTAAGTCTTGCCCTAGTTTTTTTCTCACTTCAAATCTTCTAAGAAGAGTTGAGGCTAAATAAAAGTGTTCATCTTCACCAGGCTTTTCCTTTTTTACTCTCCAATAAGTTTTTTCCATAGCTTTGATAATATCTTCAGCTAATGCTTTGTTGCTAAAAAGACTTTTGAAAAATCCCATAATCTTTCTCTTTTTGGATTCTATTTAATTTTTTTAATTTATTTTTTACAAATATTAGAATGCTGATTTGTATTATCTGAGGCGACTACAAGAGTTGCCTAAACTTGTTAATTATATTAACATTGTTTTATTTTTTTCCCATTCTTCGGATGTTAGGGTGAGTATATCAAGGGGGAGAATAAATTTTTTTATTGTTTTAATTTCTGCTTCTTTTGTGAGTCTTGCCCTTTCAAAGATGTTCTTTCCCTTATCACTATTAATCTATATTTTTTAGAATATTTTGTGAGTTCTCAACAATAATGAGTTTATTAAGTGTTTTTAAAGAAAATTCATGTGCCTCTTTATTCATCGAAGAAACACAATCAGATACTACAATCGGATAAAATCCCCTATTTGATGCGTCACGTGCCGATGATTCAATTCCAAATTCTGTGGCTATACCTGTAAATATCAAAGTTATTATACCTCTGTTCCTCATCATATATTCAAAATTTGTCCCAATAAAAATACTGGCGGTGGATTTTTCAAGGATTACATCGTTTTCTGTGGGTTTAATTTCCTGAGGTATTTCTCGTTCCTTTGAGCCTTTAGCCATAAAAGAAGGCAACTTATTTATGTCACTCACATTAAAACGTTTCATCATAGAGTAGTAATACCAGGATGATGCAAAACCCTTGCTTGCAGGTGTAATCATTGTATAAACAACAGGCATCTTGTTTCTCAATTTTTCAATAAATGTTTTTAAATTGCTAATAAACTCATCTTTATTAAATATATTATTAACAAGACCATTTTGAACATCCCAAACTATCAGACAAGAGTGTTTGGGATTAACTATTTCTTTAATGTTTTCATATACTATAATTCCATTTACATTTTTCATTTATCTACCTCCATAAGATATGAAAATAAAAATGTAAGTGATTGTTTAGAAACTGTTAAGAGCGAGATTGCTTCGGCTTCTTTTAGAAGCCTCGCAATGACACCCAACCAGCTCCAGCAGTGTCATTATCTTTTCAAGTCCTATTTATAGCTAATTTTTTTCTTGCCAGTATTTGTATTCTTCGCGCCATTCAGCCTTTCTTATTTGAACTATTTTTTTAAAATGCGCTTTACTTTCTTCAATGATTTTTATCTGGTCTGGATATTCTTTTTCATCTTTTATATCCTGGAAAAACTTCTTACCTAACTGTCGGGCTTTTCCTATTTTTTTGTTCAAATCCGATGCCCGAGAAGATATGCCTCCTGAATATTGTGCTCCGCAGGTGTGGGCATAATGTCTGATATAATTTAAAACGTCCTGGTCATATCCGCTTCCGGATGAAACCACTCCCACAATGTATTTCTCCAAAAGCCGTTTGCAGTGGATAAAATGGCTCGCACGCTCTAATAGGGCTTTCATTGAGGCGGTTATCTGATTAATATAGTTAGGTGTGGCTAAAATTATTCCATCTGCGGAAAGCATCTTTTTTAATATGCTATGGACATCGTCTTTAATTGGACAAGTCATAATTTTTTTATGACAGATTTCGCAATGGCGACAGAACTCTATTTTGTTATCACACAGATGAATAACTTCTGTTTTTGCAGAAGAACCAAATCCATTTACTACCTCTTTTGCTAAAGAGAAGGTTTGGCTCCTTTTCTTGCGAGGACTTGAAGATATAAGTAATATTTTCATTTTGCACCTCTCCTTTTAAACGCGATAACTTCTTTATTTCATAAGGTCCTTAATCGCCTCCTCACCAATAAGTCGGCGGAAAGATTCGGGAACCTCAAATTTTGCTTTACCTGCTGTGCAATATTTAATGCTACGCATAACTCCATAAAAACGATGATAAGGAATTGAGACTAATAGGTCTTCAGATTGATAACCACGAATCCTGCGGCTGGTATAATCCATTAAGCTTACATTAATTTCTCCGGTTACCACAGGATAAGCAACAACCTGATGGCAGGTTGAACCACACATCTCTATCTTGGGCGGAATGCCAGTATCAAATGTATCTAAAGTAATAAGTCGACAGGCTTGCTCAGCATTACAAATGAACAAAATTACATCAGGGCGAAATTCTGCTTTTTTGAGAGGTGAGAGAATAATATGTTCGGCGAGACCCGAAGGCGGTTTCGTTGTCAAGTATTGAGACCGATAGAATGTGGTAATGCTACAGAAAAGTTTTTCTCCATTAACTAAAAACTCTTTGAGAGCCTTCTCTTCTTCTCCTTTTGTGCGTTCACCTAAGCCCAAATGCCATGTCCCTCCCTGGCAACTTGAACTCTTAGCGGTAAGGTCAATTGTTTTACCATCTCTGGCCAATAAAAATGCATCACATACCCGGTATTTTCCTTTAATCGAAGTTTGCGGAACACTCATTGAATAGGTAATAGCCACAGGATTTCCTTTAAGATTAAGCACTTCAATAATTTCATCAGAATATTTTTGCCATTCCATATTCAATTCCTCCTTTTATCTTTAAATTAATTAATCATAATATTTTTTAGATATTGAAATCAATTATTTTTTTAATCCATTTTTTATATTATCTAACAGCGTTTTTAAATCTTCAATCGTAAATGCGAGTAATTTTTGTTTTTTTTGTACATCATTGATGTACTATTTATGATAAAATGTTAAAATAAGTTCAAAAGAATAAATTATTAAAAAAGTCTTGACAAATGACAAATAATATTTAAGTATATACTTAAATACTTAATGACATTATTAAATCGCTGATACTATTTATCAATTCTAAGTTAAGGTTTACTATGATAAAGTATTCTTCGGAGTTGTTTAAAATATTATCTGTTGATACGAGAATTAAGATAATAGAGATGCTTAAGGCAAAAGGACCCTTGTGTGTAAATGCTATAGCAAAATCTCTTGGGGTTACTCAATCAGCCATATCTCAACATTTAAAAATCCTTAAAAGTATGAGACTTGTATCCCCTAAAAGGAAAGGTTATTGGATTCATTATTCTCTTGATGAAGACGTTTTGGAGGATTGTAGACAGAAGTTGAATAAGATTTGTACTTGTGGATGTAGGAGTATTATTTGCGACGTTCCTGTTAGAGAAACAAAAAACAATTTGATAAGATATAAAAATCAATTGGAGAAAGAATTGGGAAGAATTCTGGGAAAGTTAGAAGAAGTGAAAAAGATATGAAGGATAAAATTTTTTTATTTATTATTTAAGTAATTGCTTAATTACTAATATAAAAAAAGGAGGTAAATCTATATGTGTTGTGAAACTGAATCGAGAACTATGTGGAGGGAACAAGGCTTTTGTAGTTGTGGATGTGGTGGATTCCCCCGTCGTTACATATCAGCGAAAGAAGAGAAGGAAATGCTGGAAGCATATAGGGAGCAACTTAAAAAGGAACTTGCTGGAGTGGAAGAAGCGATTCAAAAATTAAAAGGCAAATAACTTAAACTCAAAGATTGGGTGGAAGTAAAAGGAGTGACTTCCACCTCTCTTTTTAAATTGTATAATAGTATGAAGAAAAGTTTGAAATGAAAAAGTCAGGTTGTTCAGTAACCTTGATATTAAAATGTTTTATACAAAGCTTCAAAAGCAAATTAGTATTTTCGATAAAGTCATTAATATCGAAAATCAATAGAATTATTACTCTTTATTTTTTGGTAATTTGCTATCTCTATCAAATGGAGAATAATAGGGTCCGGATTCTTTTCCTTCGATCTTTAGTAAAAAAATTAATGCATACGCTGAAGTTCTTAAATTCAGGGTATCTTTTGTTTCTGAAGACCAATTATTTCCATATCCATAAAATCCACCATACGCTTTCATATCAGATTGATCGGTTTCCTGTTGAGTTAATAAGTACTTTGCCCCTTTAATTGCAGATTGAATATATTCTGGTTTTTTAGTTATTTTATAGAGTTCTAAAAGGAAATTTGAACCTACAGGTGCTGCGGGTGGAACATCAGGTTTTCCAAATCCACCATCTTCACGCTGCTCACTCATAAGCCATTTTGCATAAGCCTCAGCTCTATCAAGATATTTTTTATATCCAAATTTAATGTATGCATCCAGAAAGCTGATTGACATAAAATCATCATTGTGACGATGCATTATCTGCATTCCTGCTTGAGTTTTTCCATCTTCGAGATATTCTCCTTTTTCCGCATCATATATTACCCTGATTTTACCATCAGCAAGTAGAAATTTATCATAAGTATAATCAACGATAAACTTTAACCCCTTTTCTAAGCAGGATTCATCCCCTGTAATGCGCCAATAATCATAAAAATATACTCCGTCACCTCCGTGAAATGAGCCCTGAAGATAGATATGTGGTCTTCCATCAAAATGATATGTCCATAAGGGCCATCCTTTAGCCATAGCCTGCTCGAAAAACCATTTATTAAATAATTTAATCCGTTCGAGGTATTCAGGATCTTTTTTCTCTTCATAAAGCCATAAGAGTCCCAGAGCCCCTGTAAGAGCATCTCGTGGATGACACCAGGGACTGTGAGCTGTATCTTCTCGAAAGGCTCCGTAATATTCAGGCTTACGATTATCAAGGATTTGAAGGTCTTTGATGTATTGACCTGCTCTTTCAGCTGCCTCTAAATATTTTTTATCACCCGTTCTGTGGTAGGTCATAAGTAATCCCATAATTGATACACCCTGCATCCAATTAGGAGCATACCGCCCAACTTTTTTTTGTTTTACATCATAGGTAACCATAAGTCTTCCGTAATTTGCATCATAAGGGTCAGAAACCTGATTTCTCACCATCCAGTCAGCAACTCTGATGGCTGATTCGTAAGACTGTTTTTTTAAATCATCTGGCATAGTAAATGTTTCACTTCCTTGAGCAGTCATTGTTATAGAGTGTATCATAAACCAAATTAAAATCTGAGCAAACAGATAGTGTCTCATAACTTATATTCCTAAAATTTGAAAGACATCAACTTCCAAACCAATGTTCTAAAGCCTCTTTAAGACTAAAAAGTAATATCAAGAGGAGGCAGTGAATTTCTACAATAACTGAATGATAAAAATATTTGGTGATTAATCCTATATTTTTAAATCGAAATTTAAAAGGAATCCATCGAGGAATTTCTGACATATATTGCAGATATGCTTGTCCATGTTTTTTCAAAAGTTTCGATTCTTCATAGCGAATCACAAGAGAATACATACCTATACACCAAATAAATGTGATAGGAACAAGCCATAAAAGTTCTGATAAAATTGTTGCACCCACACAAATAAGGGTGTTTCCGATATAAATAGGATTCCGAACGAATTCATAAGGACCTGTAATAGTTAGTATCTTCGAATCTGGTAAGCGATAATGTAGATGCTGTTGAGACCAAATACGAATAAATGTTCCAATGAACATAATAGGTATTCCAAGTGACAATATTAAGATATCTGATTCTGTCTCTGAATAGAAACAAATAAGTGATAACACAAGAGGAGGGGCAACTAAAAAACCTCTAAAGTCATATATCCACTTAAGGAATCTCATTTCAAAAAATCTCCTTTAATTCATAGACATGGTATATTAGAAATATATTTGGGGGATACAATGTATTTCAAATGACACTATATAGAAGTAAAAAATTATATCAAAATCCTTCAAATTCTTTTCGTAATAAGGTGTGAGAGAAAAATTCAAAATGGTTTGAAATCAAGTGCAAAATGGCTCCCCCGGTAGGACTCGAACCTACAACCCACCGGTTAACAGCCGGTTGCTCTACCGATTGAGCTACAGGGGATCGGTGATAAAACGAGTTTCAAGTTTCAGGATTCAAGTTTCAAGTTTGAGGTTTCAGGTTTAACGTTAAAGGTTAAAAGTTCGCGATTATTTTTTAAAGTTAATTTTAATAGTTAATATTCTTAATGAGAAAAAAACAGATTTCAAGTTTTTTTATTTTTAGCGTATGGTTGCTTATCAGTTGCTCAAATTACTTGTCAAGCAAATTTTGTATGAGAAAAAAGAAAACCGCTGAGATAATTAACCACAGATGAATATGGATAAACACGGATTATATAGTTGAAACCACGAATTTCACAAATCTACACTAATTTATTAAAAAAGATTCTGTGTTCTCTGTAGCTTAATTATTTTTTATAATCATTTCGGGAATTAAAATTTGACAAATTAATTTTTATAAGGGTATAAATAAAACTCTTAATAAATTTGTATTAACATATAAGAATTTTTGGATGAAACAATTATGGATTTGAAGCATTACATTATTGATATTGTTAAGAAAGCAAGAGTCGCTTCATTTGAAATTGCTCGCATTGATACAGCTACTAAAAATAATGCCCTGATAGAAACTGCCATTGAGTTAGAAAAAAGAACTCAGGAGATAATGTCCGAAAATGCTAAGGACATTGCCGTTGGTGTTGAGAAAGGCTTAAGCTCCGCAATGATTGATAGACTAAAGATTGATGAAGCAATGGTTAAGAAGATGGCAAATGTCTTGAGAGAAGTGGTAACCTTACCTGACCCAGTTGGGGAAATTACAGATATGATTGTTAGACCGAGTGGGATAAAAGTGGGGAAGATGCGAGTTCCAATCGGTGTTATTTGCATTATCTATGAATCAAGACCCAATGTCACAATCGATGCCGCCTCTTTGTGTATCAAATCTGGAAATGCTGTTATTTTGAGAGGTGGTTCTGAGGCAATAAATAGTAATAAAATTCTTACCTCGATAATGAGTCAAGTATGTTCTCAGGCTGGATTACCTTCTGATTGTATTCAGATAATCTCAACAACAGACAGAAACGCAATAAAAGAGTTGCTTATTCAAGACAAATATATTGACCTTGTAATTCCAAGGGGTGGAAAAGGGTTGATTAAGACGGTTGTGGAGAATTCGAAAGTCCCTGTAATTAAACATTACGATGGGAATTGTCATTTATACGTTGATAAAGACGCTAATCTTAAGATGGCTGAAGACGTTGCTATCAATGCTAAGACACAACGTCCAGGAGTTTGCAACGCAATTGAAACCCTTTTAGTTCATAGCGATATTGCCGATAAGTATTTAAGGAGTCTTTTACCCAAACTCAAAGAGAAAAGTGTGGAAATTCGGGGTTGTGAGAGAACGTTAAAAATTGATAGTAAGATATTTGCGGCTACTGAAGATGATTGGTATAAGGAGTATTTAGATTTAATCCTTGCTGTAAAAATTGTCGATAATATAGAAGATGCCATTGCCCATATTGCAAAATATGGTTCAAATCATACCGATGCTATAGTAACGGAGAACTATACTTCAGCTATGAAATTCTTACAAGAGGTTAATTCTTCTTGCGTTTTAGTGAATGCCTCGACACGGTTCAGTGATGGTGGGGAGTTCGGAATGGGCTGTGAAATAGGCATAAGCACAGATAAATTACACGCAAGAGGTCCTATGGGTTTAAAAGAATTAACGACACAGAAATTTATTGTGTTTGGCAGTGGTCAAATTAGAACATCCAAGTAAAAAGCTATTGACATTATCTAAAGTATTTGAGTAATATATTTCAATCAAAATAAATTATATCTTAAGTTTTTGTACTATGGTAACAACGAGAGAAAAGACATTGGGCGAGATGCTTGTCGTGGATAATGTTATTACTCGGGAACAATTTGAGGACGCCCTAAAAAAACAAGAGGAGTCAGGATCGAGTCTGGGTAGCATACTTGTGGATATGAATTATGCTACGGAATGGGAATTAGCTGCTGCCTTAGGCAAGCAACTCAATGTCCCTTTCATTACATTGTCCCATTATGAGATTGACCCTGACATCTTAAAATCAATCCCGGAAGAGATTGTTAAAAAATATAAAATTGTTCCTGTAGATAAAACTGGCAAAACTTTGACCGTTGCCTTAGCAGACCCCTCCAATGTTTATCTTTTAGATGAACTAAAACTTGTTACGAAATGCAACATTTTGCCTGTTATCAGTTTTGAATCGGATATAGAGGAAGCGATTCACAAGTATTATGGCTCTGATAATAATATGGATGAGATGATTAAGGAAATCACGCAACAGGACCTTGAAATAATCCGATCCTCAGAAGAAGGGAGCGAAGAAGAATTAGACCTTGAAACGAGTCCTAATGATGCCCCTGTTATTCAACTTGTAAATTTAGTCGTCGAAGAAGCCTTAAAAATGAGAGCAAGTGATATCCATATTGAACCCTATGAGAAAACCTTACGAGTTCGATATAGAATAGATGGTGCTTTACGTGAAATGTCAACTCCTCCGAAGAAAATGCAGAATGCTATTATATCAAGAATAAAGATATTGTCGCAACTAAATATTGCTGAGAGAAGATTACCACAGGATGGTAGATTTAAGATAAGAAAAGATAATAGGAACATCGATTTCAGAGTCTCTATTATCCCAACTGTCTTTGGTGAAAAAGTAGTTATGCGTATCCTTGACCAGGGTGCTTTGATGTTGGATATGACTGATCTTGGTTTTGATGAATCGGAACTGAAAATTTTTGAAAAATATATCAGAAGACCTTATGGAATGGTACTAATAACAGGACCTACTGGGAGTGGAAAATCAACCACACTTTATTCTGCCTTATCAACAATTAATGATCCCAAAAAGAATATAAATACGATCGAAGACCCTGTTGAATATCAATTAAAAGGTATTAATCAGGTTCAGGTTAAACCTGAGATAGGATTGAACTTTGCAGATGGATTAAGGTCTTTCTTAAGACAAGACCCTGACATCATAATGGTCGGTGAGATTCGTGATTTAGAAACAGCAGAAATTGCAATCAGAGCTGCCTTAACGGGGCATCTTGTTTTAAGCACCCTCCATACCAATGATGCACCAAGTACTATCAATCGTCTTGCAAATATGGGAATAGAAAGTTATCTTGTTACAGCTTCATTATTAATGGTGGTTGCACAAAGACTTGTTAGAAAAATTTGTGATAGGTGCAAAGAGGAATTTAAACCGACTGAAGAGATGCTACAATCATTTAGTTTAACCGGAGATAAAAAATATAAATTTTATAGAGGTAGAGGCTGTGATAGATGTAGTGGTTCTGGTTACAGAGGAAGGATTGCAATATATGAAGTTATGGATATTACTGATGATTTGAGAGCTTTGATATTACGAGGAGCAAGTAACGTTGAGATCAAAAAATATGCAGTCGAGCATAATATGAGAACTTTGAGGATGTCGGGAATTCAAAAAGTAATTCAAGGTATTACAACTTTTGATGAAATTTTAACAATCACAGCAAGTGATAATATGTAAAAAAAAGGAGAAAAGAATATGGCTATATTCTCCTATGTAGCAAGAAATTCACAAGGAAAAACAATTACGGGGACCATTGATGCTTTAAGTGAACAAGCAGCTGCAAAAACCCTTCGTGAGCAGGGTTTAACACCTACCACTGTTAGGACTGGAACAGTAGGGGTAGTTACAAGACGAAAAAAGAAAGGGAAAAGAGGGAGAGTCAGACTTGAAGATATGGTTGTTATTAGCCGGCAAATGGCAACGATGGTTAAGGCAGGATTACCTATCCTTGAGGGCTTAAATATACTTAGTGAGCAAGTTGAAAAACGGGCTCTCAAAGCTATTCTTGGTACTGTTGAAAAAGATGTGCAGGGTGGAACTAATCTTACAGATTCTTTAGCAAAACATCCAAAGGCATTTGACCAATTTTTTGTCAGTATGGTGAGAGCAGGTGAAGCGAGTGGTGCCTTGGATTCCATTCTGGAACAAATTGCAGGATACTTGGAGAAAGTTTTATCTATTCAAAGAAAGGTCAAATCCGCTCTTATGTATCCTGCTGCTGTTTCAACAGTAGCTGTATGTATTACCACATTTCTACTCATTAAGGTAGTTCCAGTCTTCCAGGATATTTTTGCTGGATTTGACGTCAAACTCCCCATTCCAACACTCATTGTTATAACTGTTAGTCAATTTATGCAGACAAATTATATTAAGTTTATCGTTATCGTAGTTGGATTATATTTTGTAATTACGTATTGGGGAAAAACGAAGATGGGTCGCTATAGAATTGATAGCTTTAAGTTGAGAGTTCCTGTCTTTGGACCATTGTTAAGAAAAGTTGCTATTGCAAAATTCACAAGAACTCTAAGTACTCTTATCAGATGTGGTGTGAATATATTAACTGCACTCGATATTGTTGCGAAGACGGCTGGTAACGTGGTCATTGAGGAAGCGGTTTATAAAACAAAATTCAGTATTCAAGGAGGTGAAAGTCTGGCTAAGCCACTTGCCGAATCAGAAGTTTTTCCCCCAATGGTGACAAGAATGATAGATGTAGGAGAGAGGACAGGTGCCTTAGAATCAATGTTATCCAAAATAGCAGATTTTTATGAAGACCAGGTTGATGCGGCTGTGGCGGGTCTTACTTCTCTTATTGAACCACTATTAATAGTTTTCCTTGGTCTTGTAGTTGGATTTATTGTAATCTCAATGTTTTTACCGATGTTTAAGATGGTTCAAGCCATTCAATAAAAAGTCATTCATTGAATCTTCCAAAAGACTTGTAGCAGTCACAAAAAGGATGAGGATATAACCTGTCCTGAATTAATTGTGATTAGCTCAATTTTTCTAATAATTCGTTAGACAATGTATTTATAAAACAATAATCTTTTATTGACTATTGATATTTTTTATTATCAAAAGTATTTGTTTTATTTTTATCAGAAATTAAATTTGGTTTTTACAATGATATCAATCCTTCTTAGAATAAATTCATTTTTATAAATGATGGATAAGAGGTTCGTAATAAAATGATTGACCCGAAGTTGGAAAGACAAATAAGCGATATTAAAGAATTGATGGCTAAATGGAGACAATTCCACGATTTCCTTGCCATAGGGGTTAAAGGAGAAAACATTACACCGGAAAAAGAAAAACAATTCTTAGCCATAAAAAGTCGAATCGCTATGTTGCATGAAACGTTTATAGAAGTATTGACTCATGACAAATATATCGGTCAGACTATTATGGCAATTGTAATGACATCGATAACGCTCAAACATTTAAATAAATTAAGCACTGCAGAAATAAAGAAAATGGAGATAGAATGGCATGAAGCCTTCTTACTTCTTAATGAAACAATCGGCGTTCTTGAGGATCAGAAAGCACAATTATCTGAGACAACAGCCACTCAAAGAGCTCTAACTAAAGCAGGTAGCAATGCCTTCGCCTCTGCAACCAGCTTCATTACTCATCGCTATACCAAAATGGTTGTAATACTTATTGTTGTTATTGTCGTCCTATATGGCATTAATGCAAGTGGCATTGTTCAATCACAAAAATTATATAAATACGGATTGTATCGTGATGTGTATTCCATATATGATTTTTTATTGAGAAAGATTAGCCCTAACAGATCTTATATAAGCTTGGACCAGATATTTTTTACATTCGATAGAAGAACTAAATATCAGGATAAAACTAAAAAAGATTTTTATGAAGTACCGAATGGTATGAAGGAACCCAATGAGGGACAAGCTTATGGGATGTTAAGAACATGGGTGACCGGAATGGATATAGCCCAGGACAAATTGGTGGATGTTAGAGAAGGAATGTGGAAATATCAAAATCAGGATTTACAAATGATTTATTTCTTATTTACACCTGATTCTAAATTAAATTCTGCCGATATTAAAATAACACCCGAACAATCAAATAATATGGATTTCCTTGTTAAAGGGAATCTATTGATAATATTCAATTGTCCTTCTGCTACAGTAAGGGGAGAGGCTATGAAGATTTATCAATAAAATCTTTTAATATTTAATATAAGATTATTTTTATTTGTTAAGATTGAGGGGTTCAAGATGATGAACCCCTTTTAAGTTTTTGCTTATATAAGAGATGATTTTTGTTCATTAGAATTATTAAAAAATTATTTCTGATTATGTAAAGTATTCAATTTTAATTTCTGAAATTACGGATACTTTTATGTCTTCACAAAATCTTGAAGCGTGGTTAAAATTAAGCCTGATTCCTAATATTGGAAAGATAAGACTGACTCAGTTAGTTGAGCATTTTGGGTCTCCAGAGGCTGTTTTCGATGCAAGTATTGAGGATATTTGTAGTGTTGAAAACTTTGGTCAGGAATTAGCCTTAAGTATTATTGAAAATAAAGACAAAGTGGATGTCTCAAAAGAGTTAGAACTCATTGAAAAATTTAATATTAAGATTATAACATATAAAGAGGATGATTATCCTGAGAATTTAAAGAATATTCCTTATCCACCAGCATTTTTGTATATTAAAGGTGATTTATGTCCTGAAGATAAATTTTCTATTGCGGTAATCGGTTCCAGAAGAAATTCTCAATATGGGAAAATGGTGTGCAATGAAATAGCAGGTAAACTTTCTGTGTATGGTATAACAATAGTGAGTGGTATGGCACAAGGGATTGATTCCATCGCTCACATTTCTGCATTGAAAAAGGATAAGAGGACAATCGCAGTTTTAGGTAATGGACTTTCTATGTGCTATCCAGCCGAACATAAAGGATTAATGGAAAGGATCTCAAAAAGTGGTGCTGTGATTTCAGAATTTCCTATGTCGACTAAACCACAGAAAGAAAATTTTCCAGTAAGAAATCGTACTATAGGTGGTATGACGTTGGGAACTTTAGTAGTGGAAGCTTCAGAGAAAAGTGGCACTTTAATTACCGCTAATTATGCTGTGGAATTTGGAAGAGCGGTTTATGCTGTGCCTGGTGATATCAATAGAGAAAATAGTCAAGGAACGAATGCATTGATTCAGAAAGGGGCAAAATTAATTCAGAATGCCGATGACATTATTTCTGATTTACGTTTTATGCTTAAGGGTTTGATTATAGAAGAAAAAGCAAAAGATATGAAAAAGATTACTGAATCGCTGAGTGAGGGTGAAAGGGTAATTCTGGATATTTTAAAAAATGATGTTTTATATTTTGATCAAATTCTGGACCAATCCAATATGAGTATGGGAGAATTATCGAATGCGTTATTGAATTTAGAAATGAAAGATTTAATCAAACAATTTCCCGGGAAGATGTTTGGCAAAAATATATAAGTTTAAATTAGATTGAGTAATTGTTGTGGTGCGAGATTTATCTCGCAGTCTTTGCGACATAAATGTCGCACCACAGTTTTTCAGAGATATCGATATGAGGGAATAAAAATGTTACCAGGGATAGTCTTTATATTAATAGGCATAGGAGTTTTTTTCTACAACACCCAACAAGCAAGTAAATTAGTTATTAGAGGAACGAATATTGATTTGGGTTATTTAATAATAGCACTGGGATTAATAAATTTTGTTCTTGGTTATTTAAGAATGCAAAGAATTAAAAAATTGAACCAGGATAAAAAGTGAAATCAAGACTATTTCAATAAAATCATTTGACAAGAATTGCGTAGATATGCCAGAAAAAGCATAATTGAATAAATCATAATATAAGAATGGATTTAATTACTGCGGAGAGGTGGCCGAGTAGGCTTAAGGCGCTCGCCTGCTAAGCGAGTGTATGCCGAAAGGTGTATCGAGGGTTCGAATCCCTCCCTCTCCGTTTTTTATTTATTTTTCACAGAATTGAAATCCCTGTAAAACTAACTTTCTAAACCACGAATCACACAAATTTTTTGTAGGGGCATATTGCATATGCCCTTTAAGGTAATTGAGCACATTCAATGTGCCCCTACATTTATGAACAGAATTTTTTGAAAATTAATAATGTCACACCACAGCAGTTAAGCATTCTGAGCTGAAGCCCTGACCCTGAGAGGCTGTATCGTAATTAAGTGAATTATTAAAGTAGCCCACAATTTTAATTGTGGGTATATGAAATAATAATAAAATTGATTATAATTTGAGATCTCTGAAGAACTAACCAAAGCCAACTGTAGCGTTGCGATTTATCGCACGAAATACACACGTCGGATAAATCTGACCGCTACAACTGAAGTATTTCAGAGGTCTCAATTTGAAATCTCTGAAAAATTAAAACATTAGACACGAAATCACACGAAATTGCACGAAACATCCTTAAGATTTCCCTCTGGATAGGAATGCATATATGCATTCCCTACAATTACCTTCTTAAGAGGGATTTAGGGGTGTGTAATTCAAATATTTCAGAGGTTTCGATTTGGTTCACAAGGAAACTGTGGTTTCTGATCGGATATTATGTAGTGTGCATCGTAATATAAGCCGACCTTAGAGATGTTCTCGGTGGACTTTATTAGAGAAGGAGAACGATAGAGTTAAGCGGCGGCCGCGCCGTGTGCGGACGTCCGCTTGAACGACTTGTTAGGCGATTTATTGTTTTCCGCTAAGAACGTTATCTGCATCTTTCATTAACTTTAGAATTTTTTCTTTAATCCCGCTCACCTTCTTCTTTTGATCATCAGAAACCAATCGCCCGTTTGGAGGGTATTTTTTAATGTGATTTGATATGACTCGATTTACCTTAGATTTTTGCTCGGGATTGTTTGCATTTATTAATTCATTAGCAATAGCCCAGTCCTTATTTCCTTTTTTTGAATTACAATCCTTACAACAAGGAACAAGATTTCCATATTTATGCCCATACCCAGACGGCTCGTTATTCTTCACAAGTGCGAATAAGTGATCCCATGTCTGCGCTTCAACTAATCCACAATACACACAATAAATCCGCCCATCTTTAAGACATTCCAATTCACTTAAGATTGTGTCAATCTTTTCCTCAGAATACTCATCAACAGGCGCTATTGCTGAGGCAAATGCGTGATTTATCGTTGTAGATCTTTTCTGAAATATGGAGTAATTCCGAAGGTGCGATTTAATGCTTGTTTTATTCATTTCACTATTGCCTAACGACTGAGTTCACCTGCATTTTGGAGCATAGCAGAAAAATGTCAAGTGCAACAATTTGTTATGCACAGGTTTTACTCAAGTTTCATGGATGTTTTACTTTTAATCTCTTCTGCTAAATCCATTCTGTTTTTCTTTATCACAGTATCAAATACCTTTTGAACAAACGAAGCAACAAAATATTGTGAGCCTTCTTCTGGCGTTAGTCCACATTCTAAACTATCAACGTAATCACTTGACATCATATAATGGTCGTTCAGATAGAAAAGATATGAAAAGTGCAATACAAAGATGTTTTCTAAATCTTTCGAAAAGGTATTTAAAGATTCCAATCTATTTTCTAAATATATTTCATTGTCGTTTAAGAGTACATTCTGATAAAAGTTATAGTGGGTATGGTCGTTACAGCGGTCTCTTATCTTTTTATATGTCTTGTCTTTGTACAGTAATTTATTGATTTTAGACAACTTTTTTGAAGACCTGACATACTGTGACATTATTCGATATTCAGGAAGTTGTTCTTTTCCTTTTAACCAATTATCAATCTTTTTAACAACAAAATTTTCAAGACTATAATTCTCATTCAAATACAAGTTTGAATAAATATTAATTATTATTGAATCATAATATTTTCTTAATAATGCATACGAATCATTTATACGTCCTTTAATCAGAATATCTTTTATTGATTCAAGTGTCCCTTGTATAGAAGAATATACATAAGAGTCAATGTTACAAATAGCTTTTGTCCCTTGAGTTATAAACCCAAATATAGAGAATGCAAGACTCTTGTAAAAGTCAGCATATTCTGATAGCTGTGTAAAAACATGATGTTCTTTATATGTATTGTCTATTGTCATTTTTCAACTTTTGCATAACGAACAAGCTCATCTGCCGCTATGGAGCGCAGCGGAATTGCGGTCAGGTGGAGCGCCTTGTTAGACCCCAACATTTGAAAGAATAGTGCCGACTAAAAAAGCAACAATCGCGCTCACAAATACCTGCCAACGTTTAGTAAGACCAAAAATGCGAAACGCTCCAGCAAAGATACCCGCTGCAAACATCACATATCCAAGATTTGCAAGACCGTATCCGATAATTATGGGGAAGCTTGCAGGTGTACGAGTGGAAATGTAGAAAGTTGCCAAAACTGGATAGAACAGTGAAATAGCACTCATCCATGGAAATTTACTAGAACGTATCCCTATGAACTCTTTCATTTTTGGCTGATCATGAGCGCTATACGCATAACTAAGTACGATGATATTGAACATGTTGAATAAAGTCTCGTCATCAAACTGAATCCCAGATTCAGAAAGAACACTTCTGGCATCGTCAATTATTTCATCGAAAACTATTGAAGTGTCCATTTGCCAAAAATCTTTTTCACAAGCTCTATCGTTCCAACGGTCGATGAATGGTTCTGCGAACGGCCTTGCCTCTTCTGGAAGCATTTCAACAGTTCCTTGAATACCAAGAATGCGAGTATCTTGCTTCTGACGATCTAAGTGGTGTTTTACCAATTCACAAAATGGTTTGCCTTGGAAGCCTTCGCGAAGTTGTTCAAGATTAATTTTCTGCATATCTATATTCCATTCCTTGTGGGTCTAACAATAATTATATGGTTTCCATATAAGAACCTTTATATATTTTCCTGTCGGCATAAGACACCAGAGTCGACTCTAATATTTTGAAAATGTTAAATATATTTAATTATTATTGAAGTCATTGTTATTTTTTTGTCAAGTATTTTTTATTTTTAAATAATTAAATGATTTAAATAAATACTTATATAACTATAGAAATGTTTTAGTGAATAATTAATAATATGCAAAAATTTAATTTAGGTAAGATAGCTGAAAAAAAATAAGAACAATGTCTCGTTCCCAAGCCCCTGCTTCGGTAACGTAGGGGACAGGCATGCCTGTCCCCTACAACAATGTGTCAAAGCTGGGGCTTTGACAATAATATTTCTGTTCCCAAGGTGGGCCTTGGGAACAAGACACAGAACCCTTTCAAAAGTGGAATTGTATGGAACGCATATATGCGTTCCTTACAGTAGAAGAAAGCTTTCGCACACCAAAGAGTAATTTGTGAACAATAATTTTTGAAAATTTATAATTGAACTGCTAATATTCTGGATAAGATAATGTTTCAAAAATCTAAAAAAATAAATCCGACTATCTTTGAGATAGTTGGATTTTAATTACACACAGTATTCAATGTTTATTGTTTTTCTCTTATAATATCACCCTTAGAGATTGTTCCATTTGTAGGGTCATAAATAATTTCACCATCATCATCTATCTGGTCTGGACCAACGCTATAGGCTTTCCAATTATCGCTATTTTCAGTCACACCTACCTGTAAAGATTCATTACCTTTAGCAAAGGGGTCTCCAAAAACTTGTGTTAGATAAGCAATGGGTGTGGTTAGATTGTTTAGATTAGTGGGGTATTTGTTCCAGTCGACATAGTAGGATTCTAAGGCAGTAGCTATTGAACGTAAATCGGCTTTAACCTTTGCGACGGATTGACGAATACTTGCTTCATTACTCAAATCAGCTTTTGCAATTAGACCTGAATTAATTGTATATGCTGTATTGAATTGTGCTTGTGTGGGGATGGGTTCAACAGATTCAAGGACATATTTCTCATCGGCTTTCAAAGTGCCGAAGATACCTGTTTCCCAGACAACTTGAATGGAGAGTTTATCTCCTTTTTTAAGGTTGGATTGAATATTCCACGAATATTCACAGCTCCCACCTCAGCCGTATTGCATTTCACCTTTTGTGAGTGAATTTCCTTTGTCGTCGAAGATTTCAACCATTGGTCCTACTGGTCTGAATGCTTTTGCTATATCTTCTTGTTTTGGAATAACTGTAAACATTTTGTATTCAGTGGCTATGTTGTCGACGAGACTTTTTGAGACGGACAATTGATTTCCTTTTTGATTGACAATGACTTCCATCGGTTTGAAATCACCAATGGGCATAGTGGTGGTTTCGTTCTTTTTGATTATAACAGGTTTTGTGAAAGAAAATTGAATCATATATCTTTGATTTGATTTATCTGTTAAGTTCATTGATGCCATCATAAAAGTAAGATCACCCACTGGCATTGCAATAGGAAAGTCACTCTGTGAGGCAGTTAGGATATCGTATGCTTTGTCTTTCTCTAAATAGCCAAAGAATGTAAACTTATCAATTTCTTTAGGGAATTTAAGTTCAAATGCGAGTTTCCCCTGGTCTCCCGAATAAGGTTCCACAGTAATATCAGGCTTGGATTCATCGAGTTTCAAGGAATACAATTTTCCCCGGATTAGAGTCATATCTTGAAGCATAGTCAATTCTGTAAGATTATATGTTTTGAAATCTACATCGAACTTACCATTACCGTTAAGGTCAAGAAGCAATGTATCTCGACGTTTTGCAGAGCTAATCCCTTTGCCGTCACCATCTATTATCGCCGCTGTAATCTTTTTCCCATCTACTATAATATCTCCTTTATACCATTCCAATACTTGAGCTAGTATGCCCCAATCCATTAAGAGCATTTTTGAATCGAATTTTCTCCCATTAGAAAGATTTAAAGAAATGTTTTTGAATTCTCCACTTTTGAAACCTGAGAATTTCTCATCGTTTGTTAAGTTCTTATCATTATTGAGGTCAAAAATGATTGTATCAGGTTGAGCCTTTGTTTCATCAGAAGAATAGGCAACAAATGCTATGGAATTATCTTTATCGATATTGAGTGTTCCATATTTTGGATTCTTCACACCCTCAAGTTTCATTTTATCTGCTGGGGGAGTTGGCGCATAACTATAAAAACGCATAGCGAAAGGAATGTTTTCTTCCTTTGCAAACTCTGGGTCCATAGGAATGAGCTTGAATTCTGCAAAAGTTTGAGTGTGTAAGCTCAGTAATAAAATAAGAGTGATTAACAGTAACCAACCCTTTCTCAATCGAATCACCTCCTTTCTATTTGAGATTGTTATTATATAATTAGACGAAATAATTCATAATGTGGTTCGTATTTTTTAATTATAATACAATAAACTATAATAAATGTGACTTGCTTTCAATGAAATTTATTTTTTCTTTTCGCTTCTATTTGAAGGGCATACCTTTTGGCAATCGTGGCAGACTACGCAGTCCAGAGAGCGATTGGCAGGAATATTTTTATTTATTCTCTTTGAAGGTTCAACGTCTGTAATACAAGTTTTGTCACATTTTGCACAGGATAAACACGACTCAGGAGGAAATTTAACAGTCCAGAAGCTTACATAATTTAATGGAGCTAAAATAGCCCCTATGGGACAAAGTACTTTACAAAAAGAACGACTGTTCAAAATTACAAATACAATAACAATAAAAAGAATGCTAAGTTTGATAATTGTAAGAGTGCTTATTGATTGAAAGTTTTTTATTATTAAATCTGGTATAGTTACTTGTATGGCTGCTGCAGGACAAATTCTGCAGAAGGAATACAAAGTCTGCTCTCCTAAAAAAAATGGAAATAGAAGAACTGATAAAAACAATACAAAATATTTTATATTGGATGTCTGTTTAGGTATTTCAATTTTTCGAGTTGGTATTTTATGTAGTATATCCTGGAGAAATCCGAAGGGACAGACCCATCCACAAAATAATTTGCCTATTAATATACCAAACAGTAAAACTGTTCCTAAGGCAAAAAAGGGAAATATGCGGTATCCTGAAAAGTGGACAAATACACCGATTGGACAAGCAAACCAGGATAATACACAGGAATGACAACTCAATACTGGATTACAAAACCATTTCAACTCAGGTCCCCAGGAACTGTGCAAAGCCAAAAGCGAAGCTATTTGAACTATTCTTCTTTTCAACATTTAATATATTTTGCTTTTATTATATGTAGGAGTGGTTCGTGAACCGTCTCTACACTTACGACATAAATGTCGCATTACAATTAATATTTTATCAGTCTCCATAACTGATCAAATTTTTTACTGTCAGGTAGGGCAAGGCTGTTTACCGATCTTTTCTGTTCTATCATAAGTGGAATATAACTTATTCCCTTTACGAATGGTTCCTGTAAAAGTTGCATCAATAACTAATGAGCGCTCATTTATTTTATCAAATGATTCTAAACCGAATTCTTCTGTATCAGCATCATAGACCTGAAAAGACCGCAAGTTCCCAACAACCAAAAAGGCGAGTGCGATCACAAAAAAGGCAATGGCTAATATTTTTTCGAACATTGAATTAAAAATTTTCAAAATAAATACCTCTGATAATCAGGTGTTAATTTCCTATGGTTATTGATACGAATTGTAATTCTCTGTGAATCAAAATAATCAAGAATTGCAAGGGCATATTTTCGTGTCGAGTTAATCATATGTTTAAAATCACCAGAATCAAGAACCCCTTTTTCAGAAATAGTTTTTATCACTAAATTCTGAGCTTGAACAAGATGTTTATGACTGAGAATTACATTTTTGGAGAGTTGAATCAACTTTTTTTCGTTGAATAAATATTCGAGCAAACGATTAATTTCACTCTGAGATGCTTTAAGAATATCCGATAGCTCATCTGGACGAGGTGACTCAAAGCCGGTGTCCTCATATATTTTAATGAGCTTTTCCAGAAGTTTTCGCTCAGATTCATTAAACACTTCGATAGCGCCTTTTAAGGCAAGTTTTCCTCCTCTGGCGATTACAAGGTTTTCGCGTTCTAAATCCTTTTGGATACGCTCCCATAAAGGAGATGGGAAATTTAATTCTTTAGAAAGGTCACTTACAGTCACACTCAGAGCTTTTTCTTCTTTGGTGGCTTTTTCAAGTTGTGATTTGACAACGCTTAGCCAGTAATTATAATCATCGAGCATAATAAAATAATCATTTTGTTGAAATGAAGTTGAACCTTCAGATAGTGATATGACTTTTTTTGTTTCTATAAGTTTCATTAAAATATTTTTCACAGTATCCATCGGAAGCAAAGTTCCCTTGGAAATATCAATCAAAGAAGCACCAGACTTCTTCTTGTAAGTGAGAAGATATTCTATTTTTTTAATTATGCCTTCATTACTTGTGAGGTCAATCCCTTTAAAAAATTCTAAATAATTTTTTAGTTGTTTGATAATTTCAATCTTTCGAGGTCTAATGTTCTCATACGTAATATCCAAAATTTCCCCACCAGCAACAGTTTCATTCGGCGATAAACGTCTGATGATTAATCTATCATTAATGGCAGTGGTTATTGGATTATGAAGGACGACTGTTGCCAATAAACTTTTATCTGATAATTCTTCTAATAGATATATTTTCCCGGATTCTTCAGCAGTTCCTGTATGAAACTTTATCTGCTCAGCATTTTGTAAAGGTTTTTCTAAATCAGGTAATACCTTGATATGAATATGAAATATTGTTGCTGATTTAAGATAATCAGGAAGGCTAATAACTTGCCCTCTAACTGGTGGTTTCCTACTAAAATCTGGAATATTTAAAGCAAGACACTGTCCAATTCCACCGTATGCGGCATCTCTTCCAAAACGTTGCATCCCTTTTATCTTGCCAATTTGATTACTGGGGATTACCTCGACTTGCGCCCCAATTTCGATAGTTCCACTCACAGGAATTCCTGTTACAACAGTTCCAAATCCCTTTCGACTGAATACAGTTCCAATAGGCATTCTAAAAATGCCGGGAAAAGTCTTCTTACTTAAGCTTTTTATCTTATTGACAAGTAATTCATAAAACTCAAAATAACCATCAAATGTTACTGAAGAAACAGGACAAATGGGAGCATTCTCCATAAATGTGTCTTTTAATAGATTTTGAATTCCCTGAGAAACCTCATTGATACGCTCTTTTGTTACCAAATCAATTTTGGTGAGAGCAACGATTCCAGAGCGAACTCCAAGAAGTTCCATAATTTGCAGATGCTCAATTGTTTGTGGCATAATTCCATCATCGGCGGCGATTATTAATATTGCCAGATCAATTCCTGAAACACCTGCCACCATATTCTTGATGAATTTTTCGTGACCGGGAACATCGACAATGCCGCAGTATAGATTACCACCGAGAAAACAAGGAGCGAATCCAAGTTCAATTGTCATTCCCCGCTCTTGCTCTTCCTTCAATCTATCCGTGTTACAACCCGTTAGAAGCTTTACCAGAGCTGTTTTACCGTGGTCGACGTGTCCCGCAGTGCAAATCATCATTATTAAATCAGGATTATTTTCTTTTTCTAATAATCCTGGCGGTCTAAATTTCATATAAGAATTTACTCTCTTTTTAATACTTTAATAAAAAAACATATTAAACCGCGAATCACGCTAATTTTCGCTAATTATCTAATATAAAATTCGCGTGGATTCGCGAGATTAGCGGTTAAAATAATTACTGTCCGTTTATATTCCTAATTCTTTACATACATCATTGTAAAGCATCATTGCTGGAGCGCCAGTGAAGGCTATTGCCAGATATGCTGCTTCGTCGATTTCTTCTTTGGGAATTCCCATTGCAATTGCGTTTTTGAGATGAAGCGTCAAACACTGTTTGCAATTTCGTGAAATTGATAGAGCAACTGCCATCAATTTTTTATTCCGTTTATCAATCAATCCTTCCTTGTTTACTTCTTTCAAGAAATCCACAAATAAGTCTTTAGATTGATTGTTCAACTTTTCAGTATTTGCCTTTTGATTGGAAGAAGAGGCGCAACAGGATTCTTGTCCTGATTCAGATGTGGATGATGATTGACTACAACAGGAAATATCTTCCTTCTTTGACTTTTTACCTTTCTCAGGTTCATTTGTGAAGTTTTTCAGTTCACTATTAATAATAATCACCTCACTTTCTAATTTTTTAATATCTTTTTTTATAATTTTTCCAATAATTGATGTGCTTATGTGTCCAAGATTATGCATCTCTTTAACAAAAGATTTTGCTTTTTTCTCTGGTAACGAAATTAACAATCCACCGGAAGTTTGCGGGTCGTATAAAATCGGAAGATTTTTTTTATATTTCGAATCAACAACTTTAACCCAAGCCATAGAATATTCCTGATTGCGTTCAATAGCACCTGGTAAAATATCATTTTCAAGACAATTCTTAACTGCACTAAACACTGGTAGAAGTGACATATCAATTTCCGCACTAACTCCACTCCCATTGACCATTTCCACAAGGTGTCCTATCAATCCAAATCCAGTAACGTCAGTGCAGGCGTTGGCATTATATTTAATCATTAATTCGCCAGCATCTTTATTTAAAGTCGCCATTGATTGTCCAACTTCTTCAAGAGAATTGTCGTCAATCTTATTTATTTGAATTGCAAATGCAATCATTCCTGTTCCGAGAGGTTTTGTTAATACTAATGCATCACCCACTTGAGCGTTATTTCGTTTGACCACATTCTTTGTATCAATCAATCCAGTTATAGCATATCCACACATTATTTCTTCATTATCAATACTATGTCCACCAATGAGTGAACAATTAGCTTCTTGAAGTTTCTCCATCCCGCCGAGAAGTATTGCTTCCATAATCTGGCTGTCCAATTCATCGATGGGGAATCCGATGATAGAAAGTGCAGTAAGTGGTTTACCTCCCATTGCATATATGTCGCTGAGAGAATTAGCGGCGGTAATCTGACCAAAAAGATAGGGGTCATCTACACAAGGTGTGAAGACATCAACTGTTTGAACAAGATTATATTTATCATCAATCCGATAGACTCCTGCATCATCACCAGCCGCAGTTCCAACAAGAACGTTTGGGTCAGTTATTGGTGGTAATTTGCCTAAAATTCTTTTCAAATCAGCTTGACCGACTTTTGAAGTGCAACCGGCATTTCTAACATATTGTGTTAGAGCGATTCTATCTTTTTTGATAGGGAGTTTTTCTCCAGCGCAAGTGCATACATTATAATCTTTGAATGTATCACAAGGACAAGGTTTCTTCGGATTGCAAACACAGTGACCGAGTTTAATAGACCGCTCCATCACAGCCTTGCGGCGAGCTAAATTTATCATAACTGATTAAACCTTTCAGATATATTTAGTAGGGACAGAACACTGTTCTGTCCCTACAGTAAGTTATGAAGCAATTTCTTATTTAATTTGTATGTTGATAGGTTTCCAATAGTATCTATTTTCCGATTTTTACTAATGCGTGAAAAATTGCTTCCTCATCTCCATCGATTAGTGTTCTCATATCTAAAATCACTTCATCGTTTTTAATTCGACTAATTATTGGTGGTTCATTTTGCCTTAGTAGATAACACAAACGGTCAGAATTAAATTTCGATGATTGGATTGTAAGAACGTAACTCTTAATTACTGTTGCGGGATACGAACCGCCTCCAGTCGTGCTTTCACCCTCTTTCACCTCTAATTTTAAATGCAGTTTTTCTCTATCAAGTTTTTTCTTAAGATTTGCAGCTTTCTTTTTAAGCTCTTCTGCAGGGATTGTAAGCATTCGAATCGTTGGATTAGTTTCAACGAGCTTTTCGGGTTCGAGGAAAAGTCTCAATGTTTGCTCCAGAGCCATATCAGTTAATTTACATACGCGTAACATTCGAGTAAAAGGATGTTTTCTTATTTTCATAATCAATTCTTTTTTGCCAATGATGATTCCTGCCTGTGGTCCACTAATCATTTTATCACCACTGAAACAGACTAAATCAGCGCCCGCAGATATACTCTCCTGCACGGTCGGTTCTTTGGGTAATCCATATTTTTCAAGACTGATTAATGCTCCACACCCTTGATCATCAACAATAATCACTGGTTTCTTTTTCTTCAGGGAAACAAGGTCAGCTATTGGCACATCTTCCGTGAATCCCACGATTCTATAATTGCTTGGATTAACTCTCAGGATAATACCAGTATTTTCTGTTAGTGCCTGCTCATAATCTCGCAAATGAGTTTTATTTGTGGTTCCAACTTCAACCATTATTGCTCCACTCTGGTGAATACAATCTGGTAAACGGAATGAGCCTCCAATCTCTATTAATTGGCCTCTCGAAATAATAACCTCTTTGCCTTTGCATAATGCAGAAAGAATGAGAAAAGTTGCCGCCGCATTATTATTCACAATCAAAGCCGCTTCTGCACCTGTTATTTTACAAAGTAAATACTCCGTCATATAATGACGCTTTCCACGTTGACCCGTTTCCAAGTCAATTTGCAAGTTACAACAATGATTAAGCTGAGATAAGGCATCCACAGCACGTTGCGGTAAGACAGCTCTACCGAGATTTGTGTGCAAAATAACTCCTGTTGCATTTACGACAGCACGAATTCTTTCAAATTGATTATGATTTAGAAAAAAATGAACTTTCTCAACAATTGCACTTATTTTAGGAGATTCATCTCCCTGTTTAAGATTTTCTCTGAACCATTTTAAAGTATCGTGAATAGCATCCATAACGAGAATATGAGAATATTTTGCAATTATTTCTTTAATGGAAGGCTCTTCGAGAAGAATTGAGGCAGAAGGTAAATTGCGTCGAGGGTCATTATTTTTAGGATTGGTAGACAGACGATTCACATCTGTTTCTTTAGTTTTCTTAGTCATAGTTGTAAGCACCTGGCGGAGGTGAATGGGAGTTGAACCCACCCGTCACAGTTATGCAACACAACGGTTTTGAAGACCGCGGAGACCACCGGGTCTCATTCACCTCCAGAATTTCTCTATAAACTATTTTCTTTTATATATTTGACGACACAAATAGAGATTTTAATATCCTAATCACATAAAGTTTAGTAGAGTATGTCTAATTTGTTGTCAAGCAAAATAGATTCAATAGGAATATGATGTAGTGCGACATCCCTTCCGCAATTTTATGCGAGAGTTATTTCGCACTGCCATGCGACATAAATGTCGCACCACAATTTTTCAGATGTAGAGACGCAATGATTTGCGTCTTAAATTTTACAAAGTAATTAATCCAGGTGTTTTAATACCATCTCTGAATCTGCAAAACTTATTTTAGTTTTAAAAATTTTGTTCAGGATTACTATTAATTATTGACTCTTAAAATAGAATTTATAAATAATATTAAATTAGATTTAAATGGTATAGCCTTGGGAGGTTTTTCAGATGAAGGATGAGGATAAAACAAGAGAACAACTTATAAGTGAATTAATAAATTTACGTCAACAATTGGCTGAAATTGAAGATAGAGATGTTGAGACAAAACGAACTGAAGAAGAATTGAAAAAACATCAGCATCACTTAGAAGAAATGGTGAGAGAGCGTGTAAAAGAATTGAATTGTTTTTACGGTATTTCCAGGATTGTAGATCAATTTGATACCCTGGAAGAAATATTTCAACACATAGTTGATTTGATTCCTTCTGCCTACCAGTTCCCTGACATTACATGTGCAAGAATTGTTTTTGAAACAAAGGAGTTTAAGAGTAAAAACTTTAATACCTCTGATTGGAAACAGACCACTAAAGTTAAGGTAAATAATAAGGAAATTGGAGGTGTTGAAGTCTCCTATCTTGAAGCAAGACCAAATCTCGATGAAGGTCCGTTTCTTAAAGAAGAGAGAAATTTGATAGAGGCTATTACAGAGCTATTACAAAAAATTATTGAGCGTAAAATTGCTGGACAAATCAATCTTAGACTTGCCGAAATCATTCGGAATGAAAGCAATGGCGTAATCTTAACCGATTCTGAAGGTCGAATTCTTTATGTCAATCCTGCTCTTGAAGAAATGAGTGGTTTTACTCTAAGCGAGCTTTTGAATCGTCATCCTGCAGAATTAATTGTAACTGATAATATGACTGTTATTAAAAATGAAATCCTCTCCACCGTCATAACAAAAGGTGAATGGACTGGTGAATTACTTTGCTATCGTAAAAACGGTGAGGTCTATCCTGTTGAGAGTCGGGTTTTTCCGATTCGTAATTCCAAAGGAGAGATCGTTGAGATAGTAGCCATCCAGCAAGATATTTCCCAACGCAAAAAAGCTGAAAAGGAGATCAGAAAGCTCAATCAATACTTAGAAAGTGTTATTGATAATGCAAATGTCTGGATGAATGTTTTGGATGAAAAAGCCAATGTAATGATTTGGAATAAAGCAGCGGAACAAATCAGTGGTTACTCACGTGAAGAGGTGATCGGAAATGACAAGATATGGAAATGGCTTTTTCCAGATGATGAATATCGCAACTATGTCACTACTAAAGTTGCTGCCATTATCCAAAAGGGTAAGGAGGTAATGGATTCTGAAACGACTATTCGATGCAAGAATGGTGAATTCAGAATTATTTCATGGCATTCTCTAAATCTTTTGGATGAGAAAGGCGCTCCTATTGGGTCTATTGCCATAGGTCGTGACATTACCGAGTATAAACAATCAGAGGAGGCTCTTAAAGAAAGTGAACGAAGATACAGAAATCTTTTTGAGAATTCTCCAATTTCTTTGTGGGAAGAAGACCACTCATTTATTAAAATGCATTTGGACAGTTTAAAAGAAAAAGGGGTTAAAGACTTCAGAACTTACTTAGAGGACCATCCTGATGAAGTGATTTATTGTGCGTCGATGATTAAGGTTATTGATGTAAATAAAGCCACGTTAACCTTATATAAGGCTAAAAGTAAGGAAGAGTTTCTAAGAGGATTAAATACAGTTTTTTGTCCAGAGACCTATCCTATATTCATAGAACAACTTCTTGCGATTGCCAATGGTGAAACCGAGTTTGAAAGTGAAACTATCAATCAGACATTTTCTGGTGATAAAATTGATATTTTTCTAAGCTGGTCTGTTGCCCCGGGATACGAAGACACCTATAGCAAAGTATTAGTTTCCATCATTGATATCACCGAGCGCAAGCGGGCGGAGGAGGAGATAAGAAAGAAAAATGAGGAGTTGGAAACCTTCGTTTATATGGTTTCTCACGACTTAAAAAATCCAGTGGTCTCTATTCAGGGCTTCTGTTCTTCGATTTTGAAAAATCAAAGAGACGAGTTGAACGAAAAGACCCTCTTCTATCTCCAGCGGGTGCAAGCCAACGCCAGCTTGCTGACCAACTTGCTTGAGGACCTGCTTAAACTCTCCCGAATTGGCAGGATAGAGGATAAGAAAACTGAGATTTCAGTTCAGGAGGTGATAAAGTCTGTCTGGGCTGGGGTGAGCATGTCTTTAGCCACTCAGGATGTGGAATTCGTCTGCCCCGAAAACTTGCCACAGGTATTGTATTCTGAAAAGAGACTTTA
>Ga0315274_10001109_pt1 | contig 41712 bp, 32 predicted proteins | sample YL17G02_20_MG_FD_203700 | JGI IMG/M metagenome (GOLD analysis project Ga0315274, IMG submission 203700) | Sediment microbial communities from Yellowstone Lake, YNP, Wyoming, USA - YL17G02_20 | ecosystem: Environmental > Aquatic > Freshwater > Lake > Sediment | place: USA: Wyoming | collected...
AAGCCCGGAACCAGCCCGCTGGCTAATGCGAGAGCGAGTTAACGTGAAGAGCCCGGTGCGGGAATACCGCCCGCCGGGATCTGTGAGGGGGGCACCGGGCAACCGGTGTCCCTACCTCGACACTGGCATGGCCGGTGGCGGCGTTCGCTGGCGCCCTGGCGCTGTGAGGCAACTTTGCGCTTCCAACTTCGTACCCCCGATTTCATGCTGCTCTCATGTCTGGCGCCACGATTCAGGCGGTCATCTTCGACATGGACGGCGTGCTGACGGACTCGGAACCCCTCATCAATGCCGCGGCGGTGGCCATGTTCCGCGAGCGGGGTCTGGGCGTGCAGACCGAGGACTTCCTCCCGTTCATCGGCACGGGCGAAGACCGTTACCTCGGTGGTGTGGCGGAGCGGTACGGTTTCCCCTTGGATTTGCCAGGGGCCAAGAAACGGACATACGAGATCTATCTCGCGCTGGTGCCGACCAGGCTGGCCGCCTTTCCCGGCGCCCAGGCGTTGGTCCACGCCTGTCGGGCTGCCGGTCTGAAGCTCGCCGTCGCATCGAGCGCGGACTGGATCAAGATCGAAGCCAACCTGCGCAAGATCGGCCTGCCGCCTGAGCTCTGGGACGCAATCGTGACCGGCGAAGACGTCGGGAGCAAGAAGCCGGCGCCGGACATATTCCTGGCCGCGGCCCGGAAACTGGGCTTGCCGCCAGGGGCCTGCACCGTGGTTGAAGATGCGGTGAACGGTGTCCAAGCCGCCAAAGCCGCCGGCATGCGTTGCGTGGCCGTGGCGCAAAGCTTTATGCCGGAACTCCTGCAGGCCGCCGACCTGGTGCGCGGCACGATCGCGGACGTCACTCTCCCGGACCTGAGCGGCCCGTGGGCAAACGCCGAGAGTGCGCTGCCACCTCGGCTGCCGATCGCCGATCTGGCGACGCCCGAACCCGAAGGCGCTCCGGGCCCGGCGCCTGGGCCATGGGGGTTCTGGGCCACAGTTGGTTTTGGGCTGCTCATCGCGTTGGCCTTCGTTGGAGCGCAGATGGCGTGCGGTGTCGGCTATACGATCGCCGGGCGGATCCTCCGCTTCCGCTTTGACGTCAGACACATCGAACAAAACGGGGCGTTTCTCGCCCTGGCCACGCTGTTCACGACCGTGACCACGGTCGGCCTGTGCTGGTTGTTTGCATGGGTCCGCCAGGGTATCAAGGCCGGGGACTACCTGGCGGTCCGGCGGATCGATCGGCGTACGCTGCTCAAGTTCTGCCTGGCGCTCATCGCCCTGGGTGTAGTGTCGGATGGGCTCACCTGGCTTTTGGGCCGCCCGATCGTGCCGGAGTTCATGGTCCGCGTTTACGCCACCGCCGGCTTCCCGCCGCTGTTGTGGCTGGCCTTGATTGTGGCCGGGCCGATCGCCGAAGAGACCTTCTTCCGCGGCTTTCTGTTCGCCGGATTCGCGCGGTCGCCGCTGAAGGGAGGCGGCGCGATCGTGCTGACCGCGTTGCTCTGGTCGGTGATCCATCAACAATACGACGTGTACGGTGTGGTCTCCATCTTTGTGGCGGGCCTGCTGCTGGGCTACGCACGGCTCAGAACCAACTCCCTGTTCCCGTCCATCGCGATGCACGCCTTGATGAATCTGATCGCCACGGTCGAGACGGTGATCAGCCTTAGGTTCTTTGACGGGAAACTCTAACCAAGACAAACGCTGACCCGCGATCAGAGCCACGGACGCTTCTTCGCTATGGCGAATGCGCAAACGAATCCCTCGGCCCGGCGCCGGGGCCTTCCCATGAACCTGTAGTGGGGCGGGCTTCCAGCCTGCCCCCGGGCGTGTTACCCGCAAAGATGTATGGGGGCTGGAAGCCCCGCCGGCAGGCTGGAAGCCCGCCCCACTAGCGAGCACCGGTTCATGGTCACAATGCGCGTCCAAACCTTGAAGGTCCCGGCTTCCCATGAACCGACCCGGATCGGTAGGGCGAGACTCCGTCGAGCCCTGACTTGCCCGGCCGCACGAGATTCCAGGGCTCGACGGAGTCTCGCCCTACCGAGAGCCAAAGAGGGTTCAAGGCCCCAATGCACGGCCACCCGTGCCATCACGGCTCTCCCTGCACGGGGCGGACTCAGCCCGGCGCGACCTGGCCTCCCCTGCGGCGTGCCAAGTGACCGGCGCCGCAGGCTGTCGTCAAGGAAAGCGCTGTCGCTGCCGATGAGCTTCGTGTAAGTGTCGGACCAGTTATGATCCTGCTGCTGTTTTTCATCTCGGGTGCCACGGCGCTCGTTTACGAGGTGGTCTGGTCCAAGTGCCTCGTGTTGATGTTCGGCAGCACGGTGCAGGCCCAAACCGCGGTCCTGGCCGTGTTTATGGTCGGCCTGGCCCTCGGCAGCCGCGCGTTTGGCAAGTGGTCGAGCGCGATCCAACACCCGCTGAAGGCCTACGGCTTGCTCGAAGCAGGCATCGGGGTTTATGGCCTGCTCTTCGTTTATCTGAATGACCTGGCGGACGTGGCGTTTCGGTTGGTCGGCGCGCGGCTTCTCGAACACGGCACCTGGTTGCTGCTCCTGAAAGGCGCGCTGAGTTTCCTCCTGTTGATCGGGCCGACCCTGCTCATGGGTGGCACGCTGCCGGTGCTCGCGGCCTGGCTGCAAAAGGAGTCCCAGGATCCCGGTCGTTGGTCGGCCCGGTTCTACTCGGTGAACAGTCTCGGGGCAGTGTGCGGGGCTGGCCTGGCTGGTTTCTTCCTCGTGCGCGTCTTCGGGATGCAACCGACGCTGCAGATGACCGGCTTGATGAATATCCTGATCGGCGTCCTGGCCATCGGTTTGTCCCGCACCCGCGATCAAACGCCGTTGCGGGCGGCGCCACAGGCCGCCAGCGGCTCGGCCGAGGAGACGCCCGCGAGGCTGTTGCTCGGCGCCTGCGCGTTGGTCGCTCTTTCCGGCGGCATCGCGATGGGCCTGGAGTTGTTGGCTTCCCGCATGCTCTCTCTGATCTTCGGCGCGTCGTTGCAGGCGTTCGCGGTGGTGCTGATGGCTTTCATCCTCGGCATCGGCCTGGGGGCGGCGGTGATCGCTTCGCCGCGTTTGAAACGACTCCCGGCCGAGACCATCACGTTGACGCTGCTGCTGAGCACGGCGGTGCTGCTGGGGCTGCTGGTCTGGAACATTGAGCAATGGGTGGAGCTTTATCGCCACGCGCGGAGCGGACTGGCGCGAAACGATGTCGGCTTCTTCTACCACCAACTGCTCACGGCGTTGATCGCGATCGTGATCCTGGGCCTCCCGGCGGCGCTGCTCGGGGCGGTGTTGCCCCTCTGGATCCGCGTCCTGTCCGGCACCGCGATCGCGCTGGGAAACCAGGTGGGCTGGCTCCTCACCTGCAACACCCTGGGCGCGGTGGCCGGCGTGTTGTTGACGGGTTTTGTGTTGATGCCGACGCTGGGCCTGCGCGCGTCGTTCGCCACCGAAGCCATCGTCTTGAGCGCGGCGGCCGTGTTCCTTGCGATCAGACATCGGCGCTGGGTTCCTGTCGCGCTCAGCCTGGCGGGTGCCGGCCTGCTGGTTATCGCTGGCACCACCGGCAGCGCCGGTTGGCGTCACGTGATGAGTTCGGGCGTATTCCGCGAGCGCGAAACGGTGGTGAACCCCAACGCCCTGAAAGAGCGGCAACAGCAAGTCCGGATCCTGTTTTATGAAGACGCCGCTGACGCGACGGTCACGGTCGAAACCACGGCCGGACAACACACCAACCGCGTCCTTGGCCTGCGCGTGAACGGCAAGGTGGACGCCAGTTCGGAAGGGGACATGGCCACGCAGCATTTGCTCGCCCACCTGCCGCTGCTGGCGCGCCCGGAGAGCACCGACGTTTTCGTCTTGGGTTTGGGCAGCGGCGTAACGGCTGGGGCGGTGCTGGGCCACCCGGTCGAGCGATTGACCGTCGCAGAGAACTGCGAGCCCGTGTTGCGCGGGGCGCAGTTCTTTGAGCCGTGGAACCGGAGAGTCCTGCACAACCCGCGGACGCGCGTCTGGCTGGAAGACGCCCGCACGGTGCTGAAGCTCAGCCCGCAAACCTATGACGTCATCATCAGCGAGCCGTCCAACCCGTGGATGGTGGGCATCGGCAGCGTGTTCAGCCGGGAGTTCTACGAACTGGCGGCGAGCCGGCTGAAGGAAGGCGGCGTTATTTGCCAATGGTTTCACGTTTATGAGATGAACGACGCGCTGGTGGCCATGTTGCTCCGGACCTTCAGCCAGACCTTCCCGTTCTTCGAGATCTGGGACCCGGGTGTGGGCGACGTGATCCTGGTTGGTTCCCGGAAACCGTGGCAGTCCGACCTGGCGCTGTACCGGCGGCTGTTCGATCGCGACGAACCGCGCCGCGACCTGGAACGGATCGGCATCAAGTCACCGGAGGCCCTTTGGGCGCGACAACTGGCTTCCCAGCGCACGAGTTTCGCGATCCCAGGACGCGGTCCGGTCCAATCGGACGGCCATCCGATCCTCGAGTACGACGCCCCCAATGCGTTCTTCCAGGGCAGCACGTCCCGGCTGCTCTTTCAGTTCGACGAACGGACCTGGCAGGCTGACCTGGCGCCGGCGGCAAAGCGTGACGCACTCGCGGGGCTCGATGACCGGACGCTGCTGACCATTTTCGGCGTTTTCTCTTCGGTCAATACTGAACTCGACAAGTTCCTGAGTCTGAAACAGCAGAATGCCAGGCAAGTGCTCGACGATCCGAACGTCTATGTGGCCAACATGATCCTGCCTTCCATCTTCCGGCCCCCGGCGACCCCCAAAAACTACGGCGCGGATCCGGCCGGCGGCGGCAACGAGTTGGGCCAACTCCTGCAGGCCGAGAAGCTCGTCTATTTTGAGCCCACCCGATGGCTCGAAGGCGTCGCGACGATTGAGAAGGCCCTGGAGACCCGTTCAACCCAGTCTGTCAAGACGCCCCTGGGTTGGTCGGCGACGCACTATGCGGCCCTGGCAGCCAAGGCGTGTTTAACCCATGGCGAGGGCCAGCGGGCCGTGAAGCTGGTGCGCCTCGGCCAGAACCTGGAACCGCACTCGCTGGTGTTGGCTTACCTGGACAGGATTCTGGCGAGCAGAGGGGTCAGTGTGTTAAAAGGTTAACTCACACCTCCGTGACATCGTGGAACTGGTGGAGAAAGAGGAGGGCGTGGAGAAATGAGCGAGCTTCCAGCAAGCTGGGCTGAATCGACAGTCGGCGAATGTTTCCTGGAAGTTCGTAATGGCACTACCGCTACGCAGAACACCGATGGCAACAATGAAGGAGTTCGTCGTGGCCTGGGCCGAAGCCATCAATGTCCCCTACAAAGATGACCTTAAAGACCGAAAACGGTGACGGCGTCTTGTTCGCGCTGGCCGACCAGATTGAGGCGCTGCAGTCTGTCAAAGCGCGGCCAGCAATCGCTTCACCCACCGCCCCGGCCGAGCCCTGCTCAGGCTAACCGACGGCAAGAACCAGACCAATAAGTGGAGATCTTGCAGCGCCGGGTCATGAAACCCAACCTCCGCCAGTCACCTCACCGCGCCGGTTGCATCAGCCGCTCGAACTGTTGGCAGGCCTTCTGCCAGGCGGCGGCATCGCGCGGTCGGACGACGCTGACCGGGTTGGAATCGCGCACCACTATCCGTGCGGCCGCCAGCGAGGGCAGGTGACCCAGGGCGATGGCCTGGACCAGGATGTTACCGATGGCCGTGGCTTCGACCGGTCCAGCGAGCACTTCGATCCGGGTGGCGTTGGCGGCGAACTGATTGAGGAGTTCGTTCCTGCTGCCGCCGCCGACGATGTGGAGGCGCTCGATTCTCTGACCGGTGAGCTGTTCGATTTGTTTCAAGGTGCGGCGATACAACAAGGCGAGGCTCTCGAGGATCGCGCGGACCATTGCACCCGGGGTGGCCGGTGCCGGTTGGCCGGTTTGACGGCATTGCGCGGCGATCTTGGCCGGCATGTCGTCTGGGCTGAGGAATCGCGGATCGGTCGGATTGATTAAGGTGACGAAGGGTTTCGCCTCCGCGGCGAGCCGGGCCAGCGCGGGGTAGTCGTAGTCCTGACCGGCCTTGGCCCAGTCGCGGCGGCACTCTTGCACGAGCCAGAGGCCGATGATGTTCTTGAGCAGGCGGATCGAGCCGCCGAAGCCGATTTCGTTGGTGAAGTTCAGTTCGCGGCAGGTGTCGGTGAGGATGGGCTGAGGCCATTCCACACCCATCAACGACCAGGTGCCGGAGCTCAGATAGGCCCAGTTTGACCCGCTGCCGGGCACGGCCGCCACGGCGGCGCCGGTATCGTGCGAGCAGGAGGCGATCACATCGATCGGCTGGAGACCGACATCCTTGGCCAGGTTGGCCTTCAGCCGGCCCAGTTTCGCGCCCGAAGGCACGATCCGGGGGAAGACACGTTCCGGCAGGTTGAGGGCGCCGAGGAGTTTCTTCGACCAATTCCTGGTTCGCGGGTTGTAGAGTTGGGTGGTGCTGGCAAGAGACTCCTCGGCCCGGGCCACGCCGCAGAGGTAATGGTTGAAGGCGTCGCCGATCAGCAGCAGTTGTTTGGCTTTGGCGAAGCGTTCGCCCGGTTCGGCGGCCATCTGGTAGATGGTATTCAGCGCCATGAACTGAATGCCGGTCTCGGCAAAGATCGTCTCCCACGTGACCTTGGCCTTGGTGTTCGCGACGCCCTGGGTGGTGCGAGCGTCGCGGTAGTGAAACACCGGCGGCATGATCTGGCCCCGGGCATCGTAGAGGATGTAATCCACGCCCCACGAATCGGTGCTGATGCTGGCGATGGGCAGCTTGAGCGCGGCGGCCTTCTTCAGGCCGGCCTTCAGTTCGCTGAAGAGTTGGGGGATATTCCAGTGGAGCGAACCATCGGCCTTGACCGGGGCATTGGGGAAGCGATGGACTTCTTCGAGTTTGAGTTGGCCATTGGCGATGGTGCCGAGCATGAGGCGGCCGCTTTCCGCGCCGAGGTCGCAAGCGAGGTAGTGAGTGGTCATGGGTAGTGTGGGTTACTGGGGCTTTGGGGGATCGGCCGGGGTGGTGTCGGTTGCGGGTCCGGCGGGTTTCCGGGCGGCCATTTCCTCCATCCGCTTGCGCAAGCTGAGCGGGCGCATGTCGGTCCAGACTTCCTTGATGTAGGCCAGGACTTCGGCCTTGAGGCCGGTCTTGCCCGCGTCACGCCAGCCGAGCGGGTTCGGCTTTTCGGCCGGCCAGATGGAATACTGCTCCTCGTGGTTTACCACGGCTTTGTAGATGGTCTTGTCTTCCTGTTCTTCCATAATGTGATGCCTCTGGGGTTATGTGTGGAGCTATCAATGACCGATCGCCACGGGATTTGCAAGACTGCGTCACTGATCCTGGTTTTGCGGCACGTCCCGCCAGCGAACCGGCCCCGGGCGTCGAGCCGGCGCGTCGAGCGGATTCAATCCAGGCGCACATCCCCGCACAAGTGCACGGTCAGGCCGAGCTCCGCCAGCATGGCGGCCTTGATGCGACAGGCGCGGTGGGCCTGCTTCGCGTTTGGGGCATAGACGACCTGGATGTGGTTGCCTTTGTGGCGGGCCATCATTTGGTCGCGGGTGATGCCGTTGAGCACGGCGTGCATGATCGGCCATTGCGGCGTGGTTTCGCGCCAGCGACGTTCGGTCTCGGCCGGCGGAAGCGCCACGACCCGGGCCACGCCGAGGTCGCAATGGAGCTTGCCGTCCATGACAAAGATGCGGCTCCACACGATGGGCCCCGGTTTGGAAACGCCTTTGACCGTGCCGCCGCCCAAGCGGAAGTACATGGGCGGTTGGCGTTCGCTGGTGGCGTCTTTCCAGCCACCGCGGAAGTGCGCGGGCGGCACCGCGCCGGAGATCAGGAACACCCAAACGTAATCGTTCACCCCGTTGCCCCGATAGTGCTGGCCCCAGCGGATATCGTGCAGGGTGTTCTCCGGCGCAAACCCGAGTTCGCGCCATAGCCGGTAGGTCGCCAACCCGTCCAGGCCGGCGCACTCGTCCACTTCATTGAAATGCGGCACGGCTTCGCCCGCGAACAGGAGACGGCCGGTCCTGGGGCACTTCACCGGCGGCCGGTCCACGTTGTTGAGCATCCCTTCGGCGAGGTCGCTGGCGGGGGCGAGGTCTTTGAGGCCCTGCTGGTATTGGATGCCGATGGCGGCGCAGCCGAACTCGTCGGCGAGGCGCACCGCGGCGATGTACATCTTGCATTGCAGCAGGACCTGCGATTCGGTCAGGTCGGTTGCTTCGTTGGTGCCGAGGGCGAATTTCAGGCCTTTGCGCTGGAGCCACTCATAGACGGCCTGAGCCTCGGTCTCGGACACCAACTGCATGGCGGCGTAGAGAGCGGATTGGCTGAGGCGCTCCTTGAAAACGCCGGTGGGGTTGAGCAGTTCGTCGGGGATGATGGCGTTGTGCATGCCCATGCAACCTTCGTCGAACACGCCCAGGATGGCCTTTTGCAGTTTGAGCTGGCGGGCGACGCGTTGGCCCAGTTGCTCGTCGGCGAGCGGGAGTTTCAGGAGTGCCAGATCGCGGACGTGGCTTTGGTCATGGGTGATGACGCCTTGGCTGAGCCACTGGCGCAGGGCGTTTTTGAAATAATCATCGGTGAAGTCTTCGCTCCAGATCGTGCTGTAGCGCACGCCCAGCTTGGTGAGCGAGGCATTCAGGTTGAGCATGCCGACCAAGCCCGGCCAGGTGCCGCTCCAGTTGGCGGCGGTCAGTATCGGGCCGCGGTGGGTGAAGAGTCCGGGGAGCACGTGCTGACTGTACTGCCAAACGGATTCGGCGACGATCAGCGGGGCGTTGGCGTCGAGCCGCCGGAACACTTCCAGGCCCATCATCTGGGAGTCGATAAAGCCATGTTTTTTCTGCTTATCGTAGGGGTGGGCGCGGACGACATTCCAGCCTTCAGCGTTCAGGGCTTTGGTGAGAATGGCCTCCATCCGGGTCTGTTCGGCCCAGCACTGCCGGTTAGCCGAGAGGCGGAGGTCACCGCTGGCCAGGAGGTAAGCATGTCGAGGTTTGAGTGAAGCCGGTATTTTCATAGTGCGTCAGCAACGAACAGAACCGTAGCGGGTCAGTGGGCGGACTCAAGCGCGCAATTGGCCTGGAGTTGGCTTGTCACCCTCGGCACACCTGCTACAAACCAGTAAATGAGCTTTTCGCGGCGGTGGCACCGACTGGCGTTGGTGGGTCTGTTGGCCGTACCCGCGTGCGCGACGAACCACGCGAAGCGCGGCGACGGGGTGCCCCAGGCCGGCGCCCCGCCGGCGGCGTCCGGGTCTGGCACCCAGGTTCCGGCCGAAGCGTGGCCGCGGTTTACACTGCAGGCGAGCCAAAGCTGGCTGCTCAACTCGCCTCACGGCGAGCGGTTTGACGCCTCCGGCCTGCTGCTCACCCCGTCGGGCCAGTTGCTCACGGTGAACGACCGCGGGCCCGAGCTTTACGCCATCAACTTCACCGAAGGCCGGGCGTCCGCCGACCTGGTGCTGCTGCCGAACTGTTTCACACCCGAACAACTGAAGCCCCTGGCCGGCGCCAAGACCGGCGGCCATTACGATTGCGAAGGCATGGCCCAGGACGAAGCGGGGCGGCTCTATCTCTGCGAAGAAACCGACCGCTGGATCCTGCGGTGGGACCCGAAAACCGAGGCCGTGGAACGGTTGGCGATCGATTGGTCGCCGGTGAAGCAGTACTTCAGCGCGACGGACTCGAACGCGTCGTTCGAGGGGATTGCGGTGGGCAGAGACAGGCTCTACGTCGCCAACGAACGCGAGAAAGCCCGCCTCATCGTGGTGGATCTGGCGCGGCTCAAGGTGGTGGATCATTTCGTGGCGCGGCCGACCAACAAGCCCAAAGGCGATGTGCAGTACTCCGATCTCTGCTGGTTCGAGGACGCGTTGTGGGTGCTGTGCCGGAAAAGCCAGGTGGTGCTCAAGGTGGACCCGGCGGCCCACCAGGTTTTGGCTGAGTACGATTATCGCGCCTTGGAGAACGCCCCCGCCACCCGCTACTTCACCCTCATTCCTTTCGGCCTGATGGAGGGACTGGCCGTGGACAAAGACAACATCTGGCTGGTGACGGACAACAACGGCCTGCTGCGCACTGCCAAGCTTACTGACACACGGCCTACGCTGTACCGCTGCCCTCGTCCCGATCGCAAACGCGATGCGTATGAGGTGCCGTTTCAAAGGACCGCTTTTGGCCTCGTGGGGTCTGCGTTGCTGCACCCGGGCCCAGCCCCAGGCGCCAACTGACCCCGCCGCGGAGTAAAGCGCCGGCTCGGGCCGGCGCCCTCCAAACGCTGGCGCGACCAACGGAACCCGGTGAACGTCAGCCAGCGGGTGGGCCCGGTCGAGGTCGCCTGGCCGGGCAGCCGCCGTAGGAACTCAGAGGGCTTTACGATCTCGATCCCAAACGGCTTCCCCAGGGCCAGCAGGTCATGAAAGGAGAGGCCGGGGAGCTCCAGGGCACGGTCAGCGAGACTGTGGTTTACTCTCGGCTGTGCCGGGCATCATTCCGCCCTCCTCATTTCGCCTGAAAATCGCCTCGTCAGCGTTCCGAGCTTCACTTAGGGTCTGCGCATGCGTTCAAGTCTCAGTCATACGGTCATCGACCGGGTGAACGCTGCGCAGGACCGGCGCATCGCGTCGCGGATCCGGCGTGACCCGCGGGTGCTGCGAATGGCCCGCGCCAATCTCCGGCGCTGGGCAGCGCGCGACGGGGCCCGCGTTCGGCCTGCGTTTCGGGAGTGGCACGCGGTTCTCCACGGGCTGAACGCCGGTGAGATCGCTGACTTTCTGCGCAGCGACACCCCGATGGCACGCCGTCTTCGCCAGTCCAGTCCGATGGCGGGGATACTCAGCGAGGCCGAACGCCGGGCCATCCGCAGACACTATGAAAAGGCGGGAGCTTGAGCTGGCGCTCCGTTCCGCCGGCAAGGTGGCGCGCGAACGGGAGTTCCTCCTGATCGGCTCGCAAGCGGTTCACGCGTACTGTCGCCGGCCTCCTGCCGAGGTCCTGCTGTCTCAGGAGTGCGACCTCTACCCAAGGAACCGGCCCGAGACGGCCAATTTGTTGGATGCGGAGCTGGGTCGCGGCTCGCGTTTCGCGCGGCGGCACGGCTTTTACGTGGACGTGGTGGCACCCGAATTGGCCAGCTTGCCAAGGGGCTGGGAGCGGCGTCTCAAGCCGCTCCGCGCAGGCACCGTCACCGCCTTTTGCCTCGAGGTGCATGACCTGCTCGTGAGCAAATTGGCCGCAGGCCGGCTCAAAGACCTGGAGTTTGCGGGGGCACTGCTCCAGTTGAGACTGGCGGAACCGCGAACGACCCGTCTTCGCATCCGACAATTCCCGCTTGCCCGTGATCGGGCTCGATTACGCTCCCGTCTCCAGGCAGTCCTGGACGACCTCCAAAGTCCTCACTCCGGCGCTAACTAATCATGCCCGTCTTCCGCCACGAAGGCGAAGTCCCCCAACACCGCCACGCCATAGACTGTTGGTGCAATCGAAGGAACCGCTAAACACGCTGCACCATTGGGAGCAAGGCACCCACACCCCCAGCGGAGCCACGCGCGTGCTGCTGCGTGTGGCGGTACAGCATCCCGAAGCCGTCTTGGAAGCGGCGACGTGACGGACCGCACCACGTCCCCGCTAACTGCCGGTCGCCGCCTTGTGGCCCCGGTTCACCACCGCCTCAAGACAGGTTGAGCGACCTCCCGTGGGCTGCCACGGTCACTTCCGCAGGAGACGGTAGAACTGGGCGGGCTCGGAGGTGTCGGGTGCGCGAAGCCGATGGACGTCGTCGGTAAAGGTGACGGGTTCGGCCGGCAGCCACGGCCCTGGCAAGCGGGACGCGCGCAGCAGTTGGCAGGAAATGCCAGGCGCTCCGTGAGCCTGCAATTCCAGCCCGGACATCGCCCGTGACAACTCCAGTCGAGGCCCAATAACCAGTCTTGCGCGTTCCTTGTTATCGGTGATATTTTTGGGTAGTATGAATGGAATCGAGAGACTTTGCGCTATGAACGTGAGCCTGACTCCAGAACTGGAAGAATTCATCGACAAAGAAGTTCAAAGCGGCATGTACCAGTCCGCCAGCGAGGTGATCCGCGCGGGCCTGCGGTTGCTCAAGGATGAGAAGGCCCCCAAGCCGCGTTTCATGGTTTCCTCGATGGAGGGGCTCGAAGAGAAACTCCTTGTAGGCATCCGCCAGCTTGACCGCGGCGAAGGCATCCCTGGCGAAGTGGTCGCAACACAGCTCCGTGAACGGGCTGAGGTCCGCCGGAAGCGCAATGGGTAATTCGAGGGATTTCGGAACTACCTCGTTTTCTACCGTCCCCAGCCGGACGGCGTCGAGATTGTGCGCGTCCTTCAAGGCGCCCAGAACCTCGACGCGCTGTTTGCCGACGATTGAATGGGGGTTCAAGGTCCGGCGCAAGCAGGCGGCACGAGGCCGTACGGCCCCTCAGAGCGCAAAACCAACTGCCCTGGCACGCGCCGAAGAGGCGTTCCGGGCGCTCGGTGCCGACAAAGCGCTTCCTATCCAGTGGTAAACGGGCTAGTATATGGCCATGAATACGGTTTCGCAGCCCGCGCCGGTCGAACCGGAGAAGCTGAAGCCGATGCTGCATCTCAAGATCGAGCGCATGGATACGGCGCAGCTTAGGGTGCTAAATCGTGTGCTGATGCAAATAGAGGCCGAAGACCTGGCCGACCGCCTCGGCACCTCATTCGACCAGGACCACGACCAGGGCAAGCTGCGGCGCATTCCTGAGTTGGTAAGACAGTTCCGTGCGGAGCACCGTTATTCATGACGGTCTGTCTGGATACCAACACGTTTCTGCAGATCTTCGGGCGCAGACAACCCTTCTATCCCATTCTGCGCGATCGCGGCGGAGGCCGAATTCGTGATTTCGGAAGACACCCACTTCGCACCGCTGAGATCAGCGGGCTACCGACCACAGCCCATCACGCCGACAGAGTTTATTCGTCGCCTGACCGTTCCCGTTCGGGACTAACTTGGGGCCAGCAGAACCCAGAAACCGAAGATGGAGCACCTGAAGTCCGGATAGTAGCTGAAGCGGTTCGAGGGTCGCATCTTCATAATTCCAACGATTGAGGGTTGTTCGTCAGATCCGTGCGCAGGGCGCCGCCAGGCGCTCACGTCTGGCTGCAATTACGAGACGAAGCTTCGTTTCCACAGAAGTCACCTCCGCAGCAGACGGTAGAACTGGGCGGGTTGGGAGGTGTCGGGTGCGCGAAGCAGTTGGACGTTGTTGGTAAAGGTGACGGGTTCTGCCGGCAGCCACGGCCCGGGCAACTGGGACGCGCGCAGCAGTTGGCAGGAAATCCCAGGCGCTCCGTGAGCCTGCAATTCCAGCCCGGACATCCCCCGTGACAACTCCTGTCAAGGCATGGGCACCGTAGGTTGTTGTAGGAGCGCCAGACTGCGAGACCCTCCCCCCGCAATCGGCACCACGTTGCTCAGCCCGCTGGGCACATCTGTCTTGCCGTACCAGTTGCTGCCCTACGCGACGACTTCGGAGGCAGCGTGACCTGCCAGCGGTATGCCGGCCACAACATCGGTGATTTTCACTCTTTTCGGGACCGGCTTCCGGCTAACTTTGGACAGTTGAAGGTCCCGGAGAATGTCGGGCTTGAACAACCACGCTCTTCGGATCATCTTCTTGCGATGCAGTTGACTCTGCCCGAGAATATTGAAGCCAGGCTCACTCCGGCCAACGCCGCGCTACATTTGGCCATAGGCCTCTTCGTCACCGAGGAAGCCACCTTGGGTCAGGCAGCGGAGATCGCCGGTCTGTCACAGGCTGCGTTCCTGAAGGAATTGGGCCAGCGGCGCATCCCCATCCACTACGGCCCGGAGGAATTGGCGGAGGACCTTCGCCTGGTGGAATCGCTCGGGGCGCGATGATCGTCGTCTCCGACACTTCGCTCTGGGATGACTTGAAGGAAGCTGCCCTGGAAACTGTTGGTGAATAACGCGAGGAGAGGTTCGCCTCCATGCCCGCGGGCCGCCACGGTCACTTCCGCAGCAGACGGTAGAACTGGGCGGGTTCGGAGACGTCGGGCGCGCGAAGCAGTTGCACGTTGTCGGTAAAGGTGACAGGTTCTGCCGGCAGCCACGGCCCGGGCAACTGGGACGCGCGCAGCAGTAGGCAGGAAATGCCGGACTCTCCGTGAGCCTGCAATTCCAGTCCGGAGATCGTCGGTGACAACTCCAGTCGAGGCGTGGGCACAGTCGGTTGTCGCAGCAGCGCCAGACTGTGAAGGTTGGACCATGCCGCGCCTCCCGCCGCAATCGCCACCACGTTGCTCAGCCCGCTGGGCACTGTCATTGGGACGCAGGTCGAGCTGTTGTAGCCGCAGCCGCACGCCACCACTCGGCCCTCGGCCGTCAGCGCCAGACTGTGAGACCCGCCCGCCGCAATCGTCACCACGTTGCTCAACCCGTCGGGCATATCTGTCTGGGCGCCCCACGCCACGACCTGGCCCTCGGCCGTCAGGGCCAGACTGTGCTCCAATCCTGCCGAAATCGCCACCACGTTGCTCAACCCGCTGGGCACTGTCGTCTGGTCATAGGCACCCCAACTGACCACCCGGCCCTCGGCCGTCAGCGCCAGACTGTGATACCATCCCGCCGCAATCCCCACGACGTTGCTCAACCCGCTGGGCACATTCGTCTGGTTTCCCCACGCCACCACCCGGCCCTCTGCCGTCAGCGCCAGACTGTGCTCCGAGCCCGCCGCAATTGCCACCACGTTGCTCAACCCGCTGGGCACTGTCGTCTGGTCATAGGCACCCCAACTGACCACCCGGCCCTCGGCCGTCAGCGTCAGACTGTGATTCTCTCCTGCCGCAATCGCTACCACGTTGCTCAACCCGCTGGGCACATTCGTCTGGCCGTCCCAGTTGGCGCCCCACGCCACCACCCGGCCCTCGGCCGTCAGCGCCAGATTGTGACACCCTGCCGCCGCAATCGCCACTACGTTGCTCAACCCGCTGGGCACCTGGGATTGGCCGTAGTCGGGGTCTGAGCCGGTATTGATCCTTCCTGCGCCCCACCCCAGCACCCGGCCCTCGGCCGTCAGCGCCAGACTGTGAACCCCTCCCGCCGCAACCGCCACCACGTTCCTCAACCCGCTGGGCACATTCGCCTGGCCGTAATCGTTCCCGCCCCACCCCACCACCTGGCCCTCGGCCGTCAGCGCCAGACCTTGAGACCCTCCCGCCGCAATCCCCACCACGTTGCTCAACCCGCTGGGCACGGTCATTGGGACACGGGTCGAGCCGTTGTAGTACGTGCCCCACCCTACCATCCGGCCCTCGGCCGTCAGCGCCAGACTGTGATAATTTCCCCCAGCAATCCCCACTACGTTGCTCAACCCGCTGGGCACGGTCGTCTGGCCGTCCTCGTTCAAGCCCCAAGCCACCACCCGACCCTCGGCCGTCACCGCCAGACTGTGAAGCTGTCCCGCTGCAATCGCCACCACATTGCTCAACCCACTGGGCACAGTCGTCTGGCCGTAATAGTTGTAGCCCCACCCCACCACGGGCGACACGCGGACGGTCAACGAGCCAGTGCCCAGCCCGTAGCGATTGCTGGCCACGAGGCTTACCACAAAGTCGCCGAACTCCACCGGCAGCCCGGAAATCACCCCGGTTTGGGCATCAATAACCAAGCCTGGCGGCAGCCCGATGGCGCCATACCACTCCGGGGCGTTGTAGGCGAGCACGGCGTAATGGAACGTGCTACCCAAAACGGGCAGCACCAGCCCACTGCTGGCGATCCCTGGGGCGGCAGGCTCGTTCACAAAGAGCGTCACCGTCCATGCGCTCGACCCCACGCTGTTGGTCGCGGAGAAGACCACTGGAAACGTCCCGGCTTGCGCCGGCTGCCCTGTGATCAGGCCAGTATCCGGATCCAGCACCAGGCCGGGCGGCAAGCCGGCGGCACCGTAAGCGTCGGCGCCATTTTTGGCGATGATCCGGTGGTGGAAGGGCCGGTCCACCGTGGCTGGCAGCAACTGCGAGCCGACCCAGGCGGGTGCCGCCAAACCGGGCGGCAAACCGCTGAGCGCTAGGCTGTGCGATGTTCCTGCCGCAATCCCCACCACGTTGCTCAACCCGCTGGGCACGTTCGTCTGGCCGTAGCCGTTCCAGCCCCACCCTACCACCCGGCCCTCGGCCGTCAGCGCCAGACTGTGAGACCATCCCGCTGCAATCGCCACCACGTTGCTCAACCCGCTGGGCACTGTCGCTTGGCCCGACCGGTTGCCATTCGGATCCTCATTGCTGCCCCACGCCACCACCCGGCCCTCGGCCGTCAGCGCCAGACTGTGAGAGTTTCCCGCCGCAATCCCCACCACGTTGCTCAACCCGCTGGGCACTGTCGTCTCGCCGGACCGGTTGTTGCCCCACGCCACCACCCGCCCCTCGGCCGTCAGCGCCAGACTGTGATTCCCTCCCGCCGCGATCCCCACCACGTTGCTCAACCCGCTGGGCACTGTCGTCTGGCCGAAGTTAGGGTCCCCTGAAGTTCCTGGACCTCCCGCGCCCCACCCCACCACCCGGCCCTCGGCCGTCAGCGCCAGACTGTGCACATATCCCGCCGCAATCGCCACCACGTTGCTCAAACCGCTGGGCACTGTCGCCTGACCGAAACGAAAATTCGAGCCCCACGCCACCACCCGGCTCTCGGCCGTCAGCGCCAGACTGTGATACTCTCCCGCCGCAATCGCCACCACGTTACTCAACCCGCTGGGCACAGTCGTCTGGCCGCCAAAGTTGACGCCCCACGCGGCGACTTCGGACGCGGCGTGACCTGCCAGCGGTGGGCCGGCCAAAATCACGGTGATGATCAATGAAATACTCGCAAACAATTTGGCGCTGATCTTTTTCATACGATTCGGTTTCTCAGTTAAAGGCTCGGCACTCGTTCGCTTCATTTCTCAGAGGGGCCGTCAATGGCTGGTCCCGCGCACCGATGCGCGAGCCGCCATATGGGCCCTCATCCTGTTCCTACGGAAACCGGGGGGTGGTATCACAAAAAAAGTGAAAAAACTTCGAAGGCAGTCTCTTTCCACGTATCATACTTGTAACCAATGGCTTGAAATTGTGTGCCAATCGCTTCGCGAGATCGACACGCAGCGCCGTGTAGCCTGAACCGGTGGTGCCTTCACCACCAACCTGCCCTTGGCAGCGGCGAACCGGGCGTTCGCCGCTGGCCTCGCCCCGCCTTCCAGTAGGCGTCTCTGGCAGATGCTATGGACTTGTAGGCATCTGACCTATTGCCAATAAGCATGTTGCGTTACGTAACGAAAATCGAAAGTTGCCATTTCGATTTTCTAGCATAGCATTCCAAGCATGATACCTCGGCCAGATTACTTGGCGGCGATAGACGAGAGGGTGAGGCACAACCCAGTGGTGGCCCTGCTGGGGCCGCGTCAATCCGGCAAGACCACGCTGGCGAGGCAATATGCTGAGGGGAAGCCCTGCGAGTTCTTCGATCTGGAGACGCTGGGCGGGTTGGATCGATTGACGGAGCCCTCAGCAGCGTTGGAGCCGTTGCGGGGCTTGGTGGTGATTGATGAAGTGCAGCGGAAGCCAGAGCTTTTCCAGTTGCTGCGAGTTTTGGCGGATCGACGTCCACTGCCGGCGCGGTTCCTGATCCTGGGGAGTGCGTCACCGGGGATAGTGCGTGGGGTGTCGGAGTCGCTCGCTGGGCGGGTGTCGTTCGTGGATGTTAGCGGGTTGAATCTGTCGGAAGTGGGGCCGGGCAATTTGCGGCAGCTCTGGTGGCGTGGTGGTTTCCCGTCGGCGTATACAGCAGAGACGGACCGGGTGTGCGCGATGTGGCAGGAGGACTTCATCCGCACTTTGCTGGAGCGCGACTTGCCGCAGTTGGGCATCACGATTCCGGCCACCACGCTGCGGCGGTTCTGGACGATGATCGCGCACTACCACGGACAGAAGTGGAACGCGGCGGAATTAGCGCGGTCGCTGGGCGCGTCGGAGCCGACTACGCGGAAGTATCTGGACATCCTCGCCGGGATGTTTCTGGTACGCCAGTTGCCGCCGTGGTTCGAGAACGTGGGTAAACGGCAAGTGAAGGCCCCGAAGATTTACGTCCGCGACTCCGGGTTGCTCCACTGGCTGATGAGGCTGGACTCGTTCGCGTCCTTGGAGGCGCATCCGAAACTGGGCGCGTCCTGGGAGGGCTTTGCGCTGGAGCAGGTATTGGGTGTGACTGGGGATAGAGATGCTTACTTCTGGTCAACGCACAGCGGGCCTGAGTTGGATCTACTGGTCTTCTGGCACGGGAAGCGGGTGGGCTTCGAGTTCAAATACAGCGACGCGCCGGACCTGACGAAGTCCATGCACGTGGTGATGCAGGACTTGAAGCTAAATCAGTTGTTCGTTGTGTATCCGGGGGGGCAGTCGCTGGAACTGGCAGACCGGGTGGAGATGGTTTCGATCAAACACCTGCCTGAGCGGTTGAAGAAGTTCGGCGCGGAGGGAAACAAATAGCCAAAGCGCCGGTAAACCGGCACACTACTCCAAGTGCTGCGCGGCGTCGGACGTCTAGCGTCCTCGAAACATGAAACTCGCGGTAAACAGATCAAGTTTTGGGAAACTGCGTGGCCGTTCTAGAGCGAGGCGCGCTGGCTAGCCCCCCCAATGGCGACTGACTCGGCGCGTGGTGCGTAGTTCCCGCTCTGGTCCGGTCTGAGGCAGCGCCTCGCTACGGTTCGACCGTCATGGCGACCAGAAAAGGCGCCGCAGTGGTCATCTTCGAGATTAAGTCGATGCTGGTGACCTCGACGTCCGGCCGGGGATTGTCGTAGGTGGTCAGATAGAGGCGCAGAGTGGCTCCCTGCCTCTGGGCGACCGCGTTGGTGCCAGTCCAGACCACCCGGCCGCGTTCGCACGCGGGTTCGGCATTCTCGTCCTTGCGTTGCCACCACTCCCGCAGATCGCGCCCGAACACAATGTCCTGCTCCAGTGCGCGACCATCCGCGTAATGCCAGACGTAGCTGCCGATCGCTGTGCCGTCCTTGATGTCCGTCGGCATGGCGTCCAGCCCCGTGCAGGCTCCCTGGAGAACGTGAAGCCGTCGTAACTTGTGGTTTATCTGGATACCGCTGACGTTCGTCGGATAGCGATCCCACATTCGTTGGAAGAGGCCGCCCAACTTTTCCAGCCGACGCATCAGCACTACTCCGCGGACATCAAACTGCACGCCTCCCAAGGTCACTAGGCCCGGTGAGAGGGCCGAAAGATCGTTATCGGCATTATAGTCCGAAGCGTCTGGATGGAGCTGCCCACGGAGAGTGCTGTAGTAATGCCTGCGGAGATCGATCAGTTGGGACCCCGCCCGCGGATCGCGCGCCGGCCACGACGATTCATCGGCATCGACGATGACCGCCTGGGAGCTGGCGCCGCCGGCTGCGTCGCTCTCCGCCGCCAGGCGGTCCCGCCAATAGGCCCGGGCATAGGCCCTGACCCGGTCCACTTCCGTGGAACCTGACAACGCTGCGTAGTCCCTGGCTTGCCATGGGAAGGCCTCGATTTGCCTGAGGGTGCAGTCCAAGACACCGATAAGGAGCCGGTGGCTGTTGGTAGGCATGAAGATGACCTCATAGACGCTATCGGTGTTGTCTCCCAGGTCCAGCAGTTGCCGTCGGCGTTTCACGTCCCAGACTTCGACCAAGGCCCGGTCATATCCATACACCCCGCCATCAGCGACCGGGAAAACCAACCGTTGGCCATCGGGGGTAAAACTCAACCAACCGCCCTTGCCGCGGCAGGCAAGCTCCGTGAGAAGCTCTCCGGTTTGCGCGTCCCAGAGACGAAGCTTTCCGTCCAGGGCGGCGACCGCGATCATCCGTCCGTCAGGACTAAACTTCACTCCCCAGGCGCCACTCCGCGCCGCGTCGAGCGCGAACAAGAGTCTGCCGGATTCCACGTCCCAGACGGTCGGGACATCGGTGTTTGGTGATCCTTCACTGACACCGGCCGCCACCAGCTTACGTCCGCTGGGATCGAAATCGATGTAGTACACCTCCTGCACCGGAGTCTGTAGTCGATGTAGCTCGCGCCGGGTTTGCACGTCCCAGATCCTCACCCCGCCGCCGACGTCGCTGACAGCAATGCGCTGGCCATCCGGGCTGTAGGCCGCAGAGATCACCGCGTGGTCCTGGCCCGGAAACTCGCCCAGGGAGTGTCCGGTCTCCACGTCCCAGAGGCGCACGGTGTCATCGGAACCCGCGGTGACCAGGTTGCGGCCGTCCGGGCTGAAAGCGGCGCCCACGGGGATGTGGCACCGTGACCGGATGGTCAACTTGAGCTGCCCGCTGCGCGCATCCCACAGGTTTAAGTCGCCGTTGTATAGCGCAGCCGTGATCCAGCGGCCATCCGGGCTGCAGGACACCGCCCAAGGCCAGATTCCGACCTGGAAGAGGGACCGTCCCGGCCTGGCGCTCCAGACCTTAACCACGCCCTCCCGGCTGGCCGTGGCGATCAACCGGCCATCGGGGCTGAAGCTCGCCGTCTCGGCCAGGGAGAGATGACCCCGGAGCGTGAGCTCCTCGCGTTTGCGCTCCAAGTCCCAAAGCCGGACCGACCGCTCGGCGCTCAGGGTGGCGAGGTGATCGCCGTCCGGGCTAAACACCGCGCTATAGACCCGCTGCGGGATGCTGAGCACTTCCTCCCCCGTGTCCACCTGGTAAACCCGGGCCGTCCCACTGTCGCCTGCGGTGCAGACGAACCGCTCGTCCCGGCTGAAGACAACGCGCCGTTGTTGCGCGGGTTGGAGGAGGGTGAGCACGCCCAACGCGAGGCGGGGTCTGCCTTCCGACCATAGGGCGACGCGGTTTGTGGCGTTGATGGTGGCATAGTGCCGACCGCTCGGACTCACAAACACAGCACGATAGACTTGTGGATCGAGTTCGACCACGGCCTGTTCACGGCCAGTGTTGGCGTCGTGCCATCGCAGGATCAACCCTTGCTGTAGAATGAGCTGCCGACCGTCGGGCGTGTACTGCAAGGCGTCAACGGCGCCACCGGTCGTGCGAGAACTGAAGACCTCACGGCCAGACTGCCGCTCCCACGCCCGGACCTGGCCACCGGCTGTCGCGGCCGCGAGCCTCTGCCCGCTGGGATCATAAGTAATAGCGGTTACCGCAGCCAGACGCGCTGCAGCGCCCTTCGCCGTCCCGGGCGAATTAGGGCTCGCGTCAATGGACCCAAGTTGACGTCCGCTCACCAGGTCGATGCGACGAATTCCGCCGTTGGTCATCCCGAGCGCGAGTTCAGGTTCCTGCGGATGAAACGCCCAGCTCACCACCGGGTTCGTGGGTTCGGCCCACGCGAAGAGCAGCTTGCCTTCGGTGGCGTCCCAAATCTTGAGCTGCCCGTCACGGCCATGAGTCAGCAGTCGCCTCCCGCTGGCGTCGAAAGCGAGGCCCGAGACGAGAGATTCAAGCCGGTATCCCGCCCAGTTCGTGTGTGCCGGGATGCTGAGGATGTCCTGGTGGCACTGGGCCATCAAGTAGCCCCACTCCCAGTGTCGAAACTCCGCTGGGCACTTCAGCAGGAGATCTAACGCGCGATCCACGCTGCCGTCCTTGATGTAGCGGTCAGCCAGCCCGATGCTCGCGTAGTAGCTTTCCAGCTTCTCGAGTCGGCGCGCGGCCGCGATCCGCCAAGCGGCCACGGTCGTTCCTACCACCACGGTCAGGATCAGCGCCGCGCTCAGGCCGGCCAGGGCTGGCTTCCGCCGGCACCAGAGCCAGACGCGCTCGGCCCGGCCCACGGGCCGCGCCTGGATCGGCTTCGCCGCCAGCCACCGTTCGAGGTCTTCGGCCAACGCTTGGGCAGAGGCGTAGCGACGGTGCGGTTCCTTGTTGAGACACTTCAGGCAGATCGTTTCCAGGTCGCGGGGGACGCTGGGATTCAGCAAGCGAGGGTGGACGGGTTCCTTGTCCCGGATCTGGATCAACGTTTCCTGGATCGAGGGCGCCAGGAACGGCGGCCGGCCCGTCAGCAGTTCGTAGAGGATGGCCCCGATCGAATAGACGTCGCTGGCGGAGTTGGCCCGGTGGTGTTGACCCGCCGCCAGCTCGGGCGGCATGTAGTTCGGCGAGCCCAGTGCCTGGCCCGTCACCGTGAGGCTTGAATCAGCGTCCAACCGCCGCGCCAGCCCAAAGTCTGTGATCCGGACCTGGCCGTCTTGATCGACCAGGATGTTGGCGGGCTTGAGGTCGCGATGCAGGATCCCGTGCTGGTGGGCGTGGTGGACGGCTTCGGCGATGGTGCGCACCCAGGTGGCCGCTTGCCGGAGGTCCGCGCTGGGGGCGCCGCGTTGGGCGTTGATCTGCGCCAGGTTCGGCCCCGCCACGTAGTCCATCGAGAAATACGGCTGGCCGTCCTGTTCGCCGATCTCGTGGATGGCGACGATGTTTGGGTGCTGGAGCCGGGCGGCGGCCTCGGCTTCGATCTGAAAGCGCTGGAAGGTCTCCTTGCCCGCGAACTGGCCGCAGAGGATCATTTTGACGGCCACCAGGCGGTCCAAACTGACTTGCCGGGCTTTATAGACCACCCCCATACCGCCCCGGGCGATCTCCTCCAGCAGTTCGTAGTCGCCGAACTGCCGGGGGCTGAATGGACCGGTCTGAGCCGCCGCCGCCTGATCGGCCGGTTCCGCCTGTCCCAGCAAGGAGACTTGCGCAACACAGCGTGTGCAGAAGCCTTCGAGGTCATGAACCGAGAGCGCAGCGCCGCACCGCTCACAGGTTCGGCTATTGGCTGGCGGCTGGTTCATAGGACGGTTTCAAGTGTGTACTACGGAAAGCACAAGCCGGAATCACTGGCACGCTCCGAGGACCTCCAGCAGGTAATGCATTTCTGCGTCCACCTCGGCCGGCGTTGTCACCGTGTGCGTGATTTCGGCCCGTACGCATTCCCGATACCGCTGCCGCAAACGCGACACGGCCATGCCGATGGCGTGCGCGTTGGCGCCCAGGCGCTGGCCCAACTCCGCGTATTCGCCATCCTGGGCCACCCGCGACAGGAAAGGCTTGAGCCGGCTGAACGCGTCCGCTTTGCCCTCCGCCTCATGCTGCGCCTTCAACTGGCGCCAGGCGCTGCGCATCACGCTCTGCGCCCAGGCATGATCGAAGAAGCGCTCCGGTGTGTCCTCCAGTGCCAGTTCGGCCTGGAAGCGCGCCTCGGCGTCCTCGTCCTCGAGCGCCACCAATACGGTCCCGCCACCCCGTTTCAGTGCCCCTTGCCGGTCGCGTTCGTCTCCCAGGAAGTGTTTCAACAGGGTGAGCAGGAACGACCGGAAGCGTCCCCGGTCGCGGCTGGCCTTCTTGAGAAAGTCGTGCGTCAGCAGGCGCTGGAAAAAGCCTTGGACGAGGTCTTTGGCCTCTTCGGCACCATAGCCCTGGCGACGGGCAAAGGCGTATAGGGGATACCAGTAGGTGCGGCAGAGCTGTTCGAGGGCCTCGCGGGCGTCGGGCGAGGGCGTGTTGCCCGCCGCCAGCACAACGCTCCAGTGCGTTAGCGGGAACGCGGTGCTGAGTTCGCCTGATCCTGGAGAAACCATGGCAGCCTTTGAGTCGTCGATCCTGGTGCGACGATGTAGCTTATACTCGCCCAGGGCGGGCTTGGCACGCACTAATTTCGGGCTCGGTTTGCGAGCCGCGCATCGGCGGGTTGCGGACGTTCGGGGTTTCGTGTTACCGTTCATCCCAATCGTCGCGCGCTGCGAAGATACTCCCCGAATAAGGGCGCTGGCCTTGGTCGTCGTGGTAGGGCGAGACTCCGTCGAGCCCTGGAATCTCCCACACGAAGGGAAGTCACGGCTCGACGGAGTCTCGCCCTACCAGCTTCGGTTGCGGCTGCGCCACTTCAAGTATCTGGCTGAAAGCGGGTGGTCGCGGGACGAGCTTTGCGAGTCGAGAATGTCCGCTGAGTGCTTGTGCCGAGGATCGAGCAAGCCGCATCTTAATGGAATCGCTTTGAATTTATAGTGGCTCTGGCTTCGTCGGGAGTTAAACTGGACGACACTGTTCCATGAGCGATGACCTGATGATTGAAGTTGAGAGTTTGACGAAGCGTTATGCTGGCGCCACCGCCATCTCGGGCCTCAACTTCGCGGTCGGGCGCGGCGAGATCGTCGGCTTCCTGGGGCCCAACGGCGCCGGCAAGAGCACGACCATGCGGATCCTCGCCTGTTTCATCCCGGCGACTTCCGGCACGGCGCGGGTGGCCGGGCTGGACGTGTTTCGCGAGTCGGAGGAGGTGCGCCGGCGGATCGGTTACATGCCGGAGAACAACCCGCTTTATCCGGACCTGCGCGTCCGGGAGTATCTGAAATTCCGCGCCCGTCTGAAGGGTCTGAGTGGCGGTCGCTGCCGTGAGCGCGTGGCCACGGTGATGGAACAATGCGGCCTGACGGATGTCAGCCGGCGGATCATCGGCCAACTGTCCAAAGGCTACCGGCAGCGGGTGGGGCTGGCCGACGCCCTGGTGAGCGAGCCGGAACTGATCATGCTCGACGAACCGACGATTGGCCTGGACCCGAACCAGATCCGGGCGGTGCGGCAGTTGATCAAGGGCCTGGGTGGCAAACACACGGTGCTGCTCTCCACGCATATCCTGCCTGAGGTGGAGATGACCTGCAACCGCGTCATCATCATCCACCAGGGGCGCATTCGGGCCGCCGACACCACGGAAAGCCTGCAACGGATCCTGAGCGATGGCAACCAGGTGGTGGCCGAAATCGCGGCCCCGCTGCCTCAACTCCAGGCCTGTTGGGAGAACTCGGCCGAGGTCGAGCATTTCAACATCGCACCGGCCGAAGGCGAGTATTACCGGTGCGCGCTCACGCCGCGCGAGGGTGTGGATCTCCGGCCGTTGGTATTCGCGCAGGCGCGCGATCGCGGCTGGACGTTGCGGGAGCTGACCTTCAACCGGCATTCGCTCGAGGACATCTTTGTTCACATGACGCGGACCGACCGGGAACCAGAGGAAGGACTCTGATGCGCGCGTATCTGACCCTGGTGCGGCGGGAGGTGGCGGGCTATTTTGTCTCGCTGACCGGGTATGTCGTGATCGCGTACGTGGCGTTGCTGCTGGGGGCCAGCTTCGCCATTCTGATCGAGGAACTGACGCGTGATCCGTCTGACATGCCGATCACCGACCTGTTTTACGGCACCCTGTTCTTCTGGATGATCCTCCTGCCGGCGGCGCCGGTGATTACCATGCGCGCGTTCGCCCTGGAGAAATCCTCCGGGACGTTCGAGACGTTGATGACGGCGCCGGTCGGCGATGTGGCCGTGGTGCTGGCCAAGTTCACCGGTTCGATGGTGTTTTATCTGCTGAGCTGGGTGCCGCTTCTGGGGTGCATTTACGTGGTCCAGCGGTTCAGCTCCAATCCCACCGCGGTGGATCCCGGCCCGATCGTGAGCACGTTCCTGGGGATCCTGCTCTTCGGCGGCTTGTTCATGTCCCTGGGGTGCTTCGCCTCGGCCTTGACGCGCAGCCAGATTGTGGCGGCGATGACCAGTTACGCCCTGGGCCTGGGCTTGTTCATCCTGAGTTTCCTGTCGCTGATCATCCCGCCGGACACCGGTTGGCGCACCGCGGTCCTGGGCCAGCTCTCCATGATCGAGCACATGCAGGAATTCGTCCGCGGGGTGGTGGACACACGGTATCTGGTCTATTACGTGAGCCTGACGGTCTTCTTCCTGTTTCTGACCCTGAAGGTCGTGGAGAGCCGTCGCTGGAAATAGCATGGCGAGCGCGTCGTCATCCCCTAGTTTCTCGGCCGGCCAGCGTTGGTCGATTCGCTTCCACGTGGCCGTCTCGATCGGCGCGGCGTTTGCGCTGGTGGTCATGGCGAATTATCTGGCGCTCCGGTATTTTCAGCGGTTTTACTGGACCGCCGACCCGGCCTACCGCGTTTCCCCGCTGACGGTGCAGTTGCTGAAGTCCCTTACCAACCAGGTCAAGGTGGTGGTGTTCTTTGATAAACGGGACCCGCTCTACCGTCCGGTCGAGGCGCTGTTGAAAGACTACGTGGTGACGACGCCGAAGCTGCGGGTGGACTACGTGGACTACCCGCGCGATCTGGCCAAGGCGAACCTGGCGAAGCAACGTTACCAGTTTTCCTTTCTGGGGCCCAACAACGTGATCCTGTTCGACGCCAACGGCAACACCAAACAGGTGCTGCAAAGTGAACTGTCCGATTACGACCTCTCCGGGCTGCTCGCCGGCCAGACGAACGAGATCCGGCGCACGGCCTTCAAAGGCGAGCAACTGTTCAACGCCGCCCTCCTGAGCGTGACCGAGGCCCGGTCCCGCAAGGTCTCCTTCCTCCAGGGCCATCGGGAGCACGATCCGGACAGCGACGAACCGAAAGAGGGCTACACCAAATTCGCCTCGCTGCTGCGCCTGAGTAATACCCAGTTCGACAAGCTCTACCTTCGCACGAACGAGGTCCCGGCCGATTGCGATCTGCTCGTCGTGGCCGGACCGAAGGATGCTCTCCTGGACCAGGAACTCGAAGCGATCGAACGATACCTGAATCGGGGAGGGCGTTTGCTGGCCCTCCTGCGCTCCGGAACCACCACCGGTCTGGAACGTGCCCTGGGCAAATGGAACGTGGATGTGGGCGGGGGCGACAAGCTGGTGCTGGACAGCAATAACACCGTGACCGGGCTGGATCTGGTCACGACCAACTTCACCAGCCACGCCATCGTCCGCAACTTGTTCAACTCCCAGCTCTACCTGTACCTGCCGCGGTCCGTCGATCGCCTGCGGGAGGCGCGCCCCCGCCCGGACAGCGCGCGGGCCGAGGTGCTGTTCCTGACCAGCAAAAGTGGCAGTGCGTCCGAGCTTCGCAACGGGGTGATCACTCCTTCCCCACGGGATCGGCGTGGCGAGATTCCGCTGGCCGTCGCGGTCGAAAAAGGCGGCGTGCAAGGCGTGGCCGCCAGCCGCGGGGCCACCCGCCTCGTGGTCGTGGGCGAATCGGTATTTTTGGGCAATACGGCGATCGGGAACTACGGCAACCATGATTATGCGGTCATCGCGGTGAACTGGCTGTTGGATCGACCGCAGCTCCAGGGCGGCGTGGGGCCCAGGCCCATCAAGGAATACAAGCTGATCATGACCCTCGGCCAACGGCAGTATGTCCGGTCGATCTTGTTGGCCGCCGTGCCTGGCGGGATTCTGCTGTTGGGGCTGGTGGTGCGGTGGCGACGCCGACGCTGAGGTCCGGCCCGCCAAACCTGGCTCATTTGGGTCCATGAACGCTAAGACAACCTGGTGGCTCGTGGTGCTGGCCGCGGGCCTGTTTGCGTTCATCTTCTTCTACGAGCACAAGCTGCCGGTTATGGACCCGAAGGCGCGCGCGGCGCCGAAGCTGTTGCCGGCCTTTTCGACCCGGAGAATCACCGGCCTCGAGATCGTCCGCTCCAACCAGGTGATTCGGGTGGAACGTACCAACGAGACCTGGGCGTTGACCAGGCCCGACTATCCCGCGCAGCCGCTGCGGATCGAGAAGTTCCTGGCGATCCTGGAAGCGTTGCCGCGCAAAGCGGTGCTGTCGGCTGAGGAAATGGCCCAGCGCCCCCAGGCCGAGACCGAATATGGCTTGAACCCGCCCCTGGCCAAGGTGGCGCTGCGCCAGCCCGAGGCACGGTTCGAGCTGCTTCTGGGACACAAAACCCTGGGTGGCGATCAAGTTTACCTCCAACTCGTCGGCACGCCAGGGGTCTTTTTCGCAGACACGGAGCTGTGGAACAACCTGCCGCGATCGCCGGATGATTGGCGCGATCCCACTTTTCTCAACCTCAAGGGACTGCAGTTCGATCGTGTGGAAGTAGCCGCGCCGCCGTACGGCTTCAAGCTCCTCCTGAACCCAACCAACCGGTTGTGGCAGCTTTCCTGGCCGACGCCGGCGCGCGCCGACACGACCAAGGTGAACCTGCTGTTGGAGCAGTTGCAGGGCGTCCAGATCAGCCGGTTTCCAGCCGAAACCTCCACTCTGGATCTGGAGGCCAGCGGCCTCCAGACCACCGTAGGGGTCGAGGTCGCTTTCCTGCGCGGCACCAACGCCCTGTTGGTCGCCCAGTTTGGCAAAAACCCCACGAACGACCCATCGGTGGTTTACGCCCGCACCCTCAGTCGGACCAATGTTGTGTTGGTGCCCAGCGAACTGGTGGCCCAACTCCGGGTGTCGTTTCGTGAATTTCAGGATCGGCGTCTGGTCAGTTTCGCGCCCGCCGACGTCAGCCTGATCGAGGTGCGGGCTCGAGCGGTTTTCGCCCTGGAGCGTCAGACCAACGCAACCTGGCGTTTCCTGACCCCGACCAACCTGACGGCTGATCCGGGCCTGGTGCAGGAGTTCCTCACGCGGCTCGGCAACCTGGGGATCGTCGGGTTCGAGAAGGACGTGGTGACGGAACAGGATTTTGCCGCCAGCGGCTTTGCCCCGCCCGCCAGACAATACACGCTGCGGACGACCCGCCCCACCGCGGCCGGGACCACGAACGAGCTGCTGGCCCAAATCGATTTCGGCACCAATACGGTGGACCGGATCTACGCGCGTCGTGCCGACGAGAACTCGCTCTACGCCGTCGGCCTGTTCGCCAGCCAGGAATTGCCTTCCGCCGCGTTTCAGCTCCGCGACCGCGGCCTGTGGAGTTTTTCCCCCAGCAACGTGACCAGCCTCACTATCTACCGCCGCGGCCAGACACGGAAGCTCGTGCGGAACGCCGGCAAGGACTGGGTGCTCCCACCGATGTTCCAAGGCCAACTCAAGAATCCGCTGGTGCTGGAGGCGCTGTTGGGGGAACTGGGCAAACTGCGCGCCGCATCCTGGGTCGCCCAGGGAAAGGAAACTGAGCCCCGCTTCGGGTTCTCCATCATCCCGCACGAATTGACCCTGGAACTCGTCAACGGTGATCAGCCCGTATCGCTCAAAGTGGAATTTGGCGGTGCGGCGCCTTCGGGCAACGTCTATGCCGCCACCCTCGTGGACGGCCAACGGACGGTGTTTGAGTTCGCGGCGGGCGCCTACGAGCCGTACGAAATGCTCGCCTACGACTTGTTCGAATCCCCTCGCGTGACCGTGGCGCAATAGCTATGCCTGGCCCGGCCAAGAGAGGAGTCTGGTTCCATTGTCGCCGGCTTTTTCGATGGTGCCGGATCACGGTCCTGCTGCTGGTGCTGGCGGCTGTGTGCGCCTTGATCTACCTCAACCAGGCCGGCCTGCCAAAGTTCATCCAGGAGCCGCTGGTCGCGGAACTGCGGGCGCGCGGCGTGGACCTGCAATTCGGCCATCTCCGCCTCCATTGGTACCGCGGCATTGTGGCCCGCAACATCGCCTGGGGGGACCCTAGCCGCCCGGGTCAATCCCGGCTCACCATTCAGGAAGCCGAAGTCCGGCTCGATTTCGCTGCCTTGCGTCATCTGCGGTTCAGCCCCCGCTCACTCATTGTCCGTAACGGCCGGCTCGCGGTGCCGCTGAATGTCGTTGGGGAACCGCCGCAGAACCTGGAAGTGGCCGACATCACGACCACGGTCCGCTTCCTGCCCAATGACCAATGGGAGCTGGACCAATTCCAGGCTAGCGCCCTGGGTGCCAGGATCAATCTGCTGGGCACCTTGACCAACGCGTCCCTCGTGCGATCCTGGCGCTTCGAACTCGCCACCAACCAGCCTTCCGGCGCCTGGCGCACTTACCTGCGGCGGCTGCAGCAAACGACCGAGCAGCTCCGGTTCGCCCAGCCGCCGATGTTGCGCCTGAACCTGCGCGGCGACGCCAGCAACCCGAGTTCGTTCGGCGGCATGCTCACCTTGAACCTCGTTGGGGCCGAGACTCCCTGGGGCAGTCTGGAGAACGGGCTGCTCTCGTGCCTCCTGTCGCCGCCCCAGGCCACCAACCAGCTCGCCCAAGCCGAGGTGAAACTCATGGTCGATCAGTTTCGGTCGCCCTCGAATCTCCTGAGCCACGGGCAGTTCACCGGCGGATTCGGGTTCGCCTGGACCAACCCGGTTCCTACCAACTTCGCGTTCCGGCTGGACTGTGCCCGGCTGCAAACGCCCTGGGCCACCGGCGACAACGTGAAGCTCGCCGTGCGCTTGGCGGCCCCGACCCAGGCGCAGCGGGCCGAGCTGGCCACCGCCGGGCTGTCGCTGAGCCTACCCAATCAAATCGACGCGGATCTGGACCTGAACGCCGCGAAGGTCCGCACGGCCCACGGGAGCGCAAACCACTGCGCGTTCCAGGGCCGGATTACCTGCCTGACCACCAACTGGATTCCTCGGTCGATCGATGGCCGGTTCGAGGTTGCCGGCGTCCACACGCCGATCGGCGACATCGGCAGCGCCGAATTCGCGCTCCAGATGGCCCGGCTGCCGCCGGCCGAGGTCCTCCGGCCGGATGACGCTTGGGGGTGGTGGGCCGGCCGGGCACCGTATCGGCTGACCTGGGAGGGACGATTCGCTGAGGTGCGCGCCACCAACGCCTTTGTGGACAAGCTGTCGGTAGCCGGCCAGTGGCAGGCGCCCCGGTTGCGCCTCCAGAAGCTCCACGCCGAGCTCTACGGCGGACAGCTCGATGCCTCGGCGGGCCTGGCTGTGGACACGCGCCGATTGGACGCCCGACTGGAGTTTGACTTCGATCTGAAGCCGCTCACCCCGCTCCTGGGTGCCCGGGCCGAGGAATGGCTCAGCCACTGCACCTGGGGCACGCCACCGCGCGCCGAAGTCACGGCCAATGTCCTCCTGCCGGCTTGGACCAATCGCGCGCCCGACTGGCAGGGCGAGGTCTTGCCAACCTTGGTGATGGACGGCCATTTCACGATGGGGCCGGGGTCATACCGCACCGTCCAGATGGATGCCGTCCAGACTCACTTCGCCTGTTCAAACTCCATGTGGCGCCTCCCGGACCTGGCGCTCCGGCGCCCGGAAGGCCCGCTCGACCTCGACCTGACCTATGACAGCGCCACACGCAAATACCGCATCGGACTGCGCGGACAGATACTCCCCCACGCACTGAAGCCGCTCCTGGGCGCGTCGGCGGGCAAGGCGCTCGACCTGTTCGAGTTTCGGGAACCGGCGAGCGTGAAGGGCGAACTCTGCGGCCCCTTCGACGACGGAGGCGAGCCCTGGGCGGCGGGCGAACTGGCCCTGACCAACTTCACCTTCCGCGGCCAGCACTGCGACGATTTGCGCGCGACGGTTCAGTACACGAACCAGTTTGCCCGGATCCTCGACGTGCAGCTCCAGCGGGAAGGCCGGGCCATCAGAGCCCCGCTGGTGGGCTTCGATTTCCGCGAGAAGAAGATTACGTTGACCAACGTCCGGTGCAATCTCGACCCGATGATTGTGGCCACCTGCATCGGCCAGAACGAGGCGGAGACCATCGCGCCCTACCGCTTCCTTGACCCGCCCGAGGCCCTCGTCAACGGCGAACTGCTGCTGGGGCATCTTGTGCTGCCGCGGCTCCAGTTCGAGCTGGACGGCGGACCGTTCAACTACTGGCGGTTCAATCTCCCTCAAGTCCGCGCCACGGTGAATTGGGTCCCGGGGTTGGTCACGATTTCCAATCTGCAGGCTTCCTTCTACCAAGGACAGATGAGCGGCGATGGCCGGTTTGATGTCACTCCCCGCCACGCCACGCTCCTGAACTTCCAGGTCAATGTGACTAATGCCGACTTGCGCCTGCTCATGCGCGATCTGGCCACCAAAACCAACCAATTGGAGGGCAAGCTCGACCTGGGCCTTGTCGTCACCTCCGCGCTGAGCACCAATTGGGATAGCTGGCAGGGACACGGGCGGGCCAACCTCACCGACGGTCTGATTTGGGACATCCCCGTGTTCGGCATCTTCTCGCCGGTCTTGAACGCCGTCGCTCCCGGCCTGGGCAACAGCCGTGCCGACCGCGGCAAGGCCACCTTCACCATTACCAACAGCGTGATCCGCACCGAGGACCTGGAGATCAAGGCGGCCATGACGCACCTGTACTACAGGGGCACCGTGGACTTCCACGAACGCGTCAACGCGCGGGCCGAGGCCGCCCTGCTCCAGGATGCTGGGCCGATCGGGCCAATCTTCCGGCTGGCGTTCCTGCCTTTGACCAAGTTGTTCGAAGTCAAAGTCTCGGGCACCCTCGACCAGCCCAAACGCGACATGCTCTACCTTTTCCCCCGGGTCATCATGATGCCCTTGCACCCGTTCCGCATGCTCAAGGAGTTGTTCCCCCAGGAGGAACCGAAAAACAAGCCGGCGCCACCCGCGACCGGTGCGACGGTCCCGCCTCGACCTTGAGCCCCTGGCGGCCGCACGACTGCGGCCAGACAGGTGGAGGGCGGAAACGTGGCGATACCAGGCACTGACCCCTGGGTTGTCCGGTAATGTCCGTGTCCGTGCCGGGTTCACCGGCAGAAGATCAGGAGGAAGGCTCCCAAAGCGTTGCGATACCAGCCGAAGCCCTCAAAAGTGTGCGCCTGGATAAACCGCAGAAACCACTTCACCACGACGAAAGAAACCACCGCGGCCACGGCGGTGCCCAGCGCCACCATGGCCCAGTCTTCCGGCACGGTGCCGGCCGCGTGATGGAGTTGCTTAAAAATCTTGAGCCCACCGGCCGCGGCCATTGTGGGGATGCTTACCAGAAAGGAGAACTCGGTTGCGGCCGGCCGGCTCAATCCCAGCAGCAGCGACAGCAAGATGGTAGTGCCTGAGCGCGAGGCGCCGGGGAAGACCGCCGCGATGAGCTGGCCCACGCCCACGAGGCCGACCACGGTCCATGTCACGTCCTCGCTGAACGATCGGCCACGCAGCCAGCGCTCGACCGCGATGAAGAGCAGGCCGCCGATCAAGAGTGCCAAGGCCACGGGAAGGGTCTCCTCCGGGAGCTTGAAGTGGTTCTTCTCGAGCACCAAGCCGCCGACGCCGGTAATCCCGAACGCTATCGCGATCTTGAGCAGATAATCCCGGCCCGCCAGCTCCCGCCACCGGAAGAAGGTCTGCACTCGTGACCGGAACAGCGGCAGCACGGCCAGGACCGCGCCGGTTTGGATGACCACATTGAACAGGTCACTCCGTTTCAGGTGGATGAGCCGTTCGACCACCAACAGGTGGCCGGTGGATGAGACCGGCAGAAACTCGGTGAGCCCTTCCAGGACCCCTAAGAGGACGACGCCGATCCAATCTGGCATGGGTCGTTTAGACGCGAAATTCCTTCCGTTGACAAGCGGCAAATGGCGACTGGCGTCGCGTGTTGCCGGTGTTGGCTCCAGCCGTGGGACTTGGGGTTCAGCCATTTGCCTGGCTGAGGTGCGGGATTAAATTGTGTTGTCAGGTTTGTGGCCGGTGTTAAAGTTTACTGAATCGGCTTTGGCAATCACAGGCGCAATTGGCTTGGAAACCATGAATACCACGGACGGCAACGACCTGGTGAAGAATTCGTCCTTGTATCGCGAATTCCAGGCGGAACGTGAGGAGATTCTGAAGCACAAGTGGATCGAATCCGAGAAGGCCGGTTATGATATCGGCTTTGAACGCGCCTTGACGGATTGGATCGTGAGACATCGCTCCAAATGGCGCAAGAGCCGGCTGAGCCAGCCCAGTGGCCTCAAGAAGGGTTGATCGGCCCGCGCTCAACCAGGTCATTGAGTGGATACCAGCCCAGAGTCTGTGATGATTGCCATGCCGCCAAGAGGGTTTACGCCACGCCCAGCTTGAGTCCTGTCATGTCGGAGACCATCCTCATCTTGAACGTCACGGAAGTGCAGCGGGCCTTGACGCGCATCGCCTACGAGATTGCCGAACGCCACAACTCCGGTGAGGGCCTGGTGATCGTGGGGGTGCAGCGTGGCGGGGTGCATTTGGCCAGGCGCATCGGGGAACAGGTGAGTGAAATCATCGGCCAACCGGTGCCGGTCGGCACCCTGGACGTGGGCATGCATCGGGACGACCTCCACCACAACGCGGCTCCGCAGATCCAGCCCACCGAGCTCCCGTTCAACGTCACGGGCAAAACGGTGGTCCTGGTGGATGATGTGCTGTTCAGCGGACGCACCACGCGCGCGGCGCTGGACGCCCTCAATGACTTTGGCCGGCCCAAGCGGGTCCAACTGGCGGTGTTGATCGACCGCGGTCACCGTGAGCTGCCCATCAAGGCCGATTTCGTGGGGAAGAACGTCCCCACCTCGCTCAAGGAACGCATCAACGTCTGTCTGCGCGAGGAAGGCGGTGAAGACCGGGTCACGCTGGAGAAGCTATGAGTTGGAACCGCAAAGACCTGCTCGACATCGAATCGCTCACGGCGGACGAAATCACGACCGTGCTGGATACCGCCAGGGCTTTCAAGGCGGTGGGCGAACGCGCGATCAAGAAAGTGCCCGCGCTCCGCGGCAAGACCGTGATTAACCTGTTCGTGGAGCCTTCCACGCGCACTCGGACCAGTTTCGAGTTGGCGGCGCACCGGCTTTCGGCCGACGTGATCAACTTCAACGTCGAGGCCTCGTCGCTGAAGAAAGGCGAAACCCTCAAAGACACCGCGCGCAATCTCCAGGCCCTGAACGCGGACATATTCATCGTTCGCCACAGTGCCGCGGGCGCCCCGCACTTCCTGGCGCGGTTTCTGGAGGCCAGTGTGGTCAACGCGGGTGATGGCGCCCATGAGCATCCCACCCAAGCCCTGCTGGACCTGTTCACCATGCGCGAGAAGAAAGGGCGAATCGCCGGGCTGAAGGTCACCATCGTCGGGGACGTCCTCTACAGCCGCGTGGCCCGCTCCAATATCTGGGCCCTGCTGAAGCTGGGCGCCGAGGTCACCCTTTGTGGCCCCGCGACGCTCGTGCCCCGGGTCTTCGAGCGACTGGGATGTCGCGTCACCTATAAGGTGGATGAGGCGATTGAACAAGCCGACGTGATCAACCTGCTGCGCATCCAGCATGAGCGGCAACGCAGGACGATGTTCCCGAGCATCGCCGAATACGCCACCTTCTTCGGATTGAACAAGGCGCGGCTGGCCCGCACCCGGGCCGACGTGTTAATCATGCATCCTGGCCCGATCAACCGCGGGGTGGAAATCGAAAGCGAGATTGCCGATGGGGAACGTTCCGTGATCCTGGAGCAGGTGACCAATGGTCTGGCGGTGCGCATGGCCGCCCTCTTTCTGGTCAGTGGCGGCAAAGGCCCGCACGAAGTGGGGCACTAGTCATTATGAGGAAACTACTACCCAATCTGCTCATCATCTTCGCCCTCGCGCTCTGCGCCTTGAACGCCATCCAATGGGTGCGAGAAGCCAACCTGCGCATGGATTTGGCCAAGGTGGGCGACGACTTGTACAAGGAGAAGCAGACCGTGCAAGGTCTCCAGGCAATCCTCAAACGTTCTGATGCCGAGGTCCTCCGGCTCGACACCCTGAAGACGGAGCTGACCGGGACTGTCAAGACAAACCGCCAGGAGATCGCCAATCTCACCCGGCAGGTGGACCGGCTGGACAAGGAAGTCGAGGTGGATAGAAAGCAGATCGAGGCTTACAAGGAGGCGATGGAACTGGCCAACCAGAGCATCAAGAAGCAGAACGACGACATCCGGCGCCAGAACGAAGACCTCAAACAGCTCGCCGAAGAGCGCAATGCCGCGGTGGTCAAGTACAACAAGCTGGCCGGCGAGTACAACGATCTGGTCAAGCAGTTCAACAAACTCCAGGAGGACTTCAGCAAATACGTCGCGGCGGTCACCAACGCGGCGACGCCGCCCAGGAAGTGACCCTCATGCGCGAGCTCGGCAAGGCCCTGGTCTTGACGCTCATTCTGTGGCTTTTCCGGAAGTAGCACCGGCGCCGGGTGCAGGGCAGCCATCACGGTCTGCGAAACGGTCGGCGTTTCCCCGTCCGCAGGAAGACGTGAGGCTTCAGGCGAGCGGTCGTGGCTTTCCGCCGTTGCTTGAGCGTTGCCACACGACCTGAACCAGCCCGGCGACCGCCAAGGTCACGGCCGTGCCGATCAGGGTGTACCACGGCCAAAAGAGCTCGAAGCCGACCCGTTCGCGCCAGAAATCCTCTGTCCACTTCAGTTTCGGCAAGACCTGGATGGCCGTGAGCGTGCCCAGTGAGGTCAACATCCCGAGCACCAGGCCCCTCGCCTGGCCCCGCCGGTGAAACAAGGCCAGCAGCAATCCGCCGAGCAAGGCCCCGCTGGTCAGGCCGCGCAGCGAAAAGGCCGCGTTAAGGACGAACATGACTTCCCGACTGGCGTAGGCCACGCCGATCAACAGCGCGGCCCAGCCCACGGTCGAGAGCTTGCTGAACCGCAGAAAGAAAGCCTCGCTGCGGATGCGGTCCGCCAGCCCCTTGACAAAGTCCATCGTGGACACCGACGCCAGCGAGGTGAGCGCCGAGCTGACCGAGGACATGGCGGCGGACAGGATTGCAACGATCAGGAAGCCGCGCAGGACGTGCGGCACCTCGGTCAGCATGAAGATGGGGAAGATGAAGTCGTTGGCCTTGACGCCCGAGCCTGGACGCGGCTCGGGCAGGGGGATGCCAAAGGGATGACTTTGATAGAAAACCCACAGCATGGCCCCGGTCAGGAGGAAAATCAGGAAGAGCGGCAGGATCAACACCGCACTCAAGAGCAGCGCTTTGCGGCCATCGGCCACTGACCGGCAGGCCAGCACTCGCTGCACGATCAACTGCTCGGCGCCGTGCGAGGACAGAGTCACGAAGGTCCCACCCAGAAGGCCCATCCACAGGTTGAACGGCGCGGCCAGCGAGAAGCCCGGATTGAGCCAATGCAGCTTGCCCGCCTGGGCCGCCTGCGCGAATACGCTCCGGAGTCCGCCCTCCACGAGCCCCGGGATGTAGCCCAGCGCAAAAAGCCCACCGGCCAGGAACAGCACAAACTGGATCGCGTCGGTCCAGATGACCGCCTTGACGCCGCCTACATAGGTGTAAAGCAGGGAGAGCACGACGAACAAGACGATGGCTGGCAGCACCTGGATTCCCAGCATGAGTTGAATGGGAATGCACGCGACGTAAACCCGCACCCCGGCGGCCAGGGTTTCGCTCACCAGGAAAAACCCGCCGGCCAACCGCCGCGCCGATGGACCAAACGTGTCGGCAAACAGTTGATACGGCGAGTAGATTTCGCCCTTGAAGTAGTGCGGCACCAGAACGACGGCTAACAGCACTCGGGCGACCACATAGCCGAGGACCATTTGCAGGAAGCTCAGGTCGGTGCCGTAGGCCATCGCCGGCACGCCGATGATCGTCAACGCGCTGGTTTCGGCCGCCACAATCGAGAAGCCGATGCCCCACCACGGCGTGGTGCGGCTGCCCAGGAAGTAATCGCGGGTGTTCTTCTGGTCTTTGCCGAACCAAACGCCCAGCCCGATGATCCCGAACACGTAGAGCAGAATGACCGCCCAGTCTGCAGCCGAAAGGTGCTCAGCGGCGTCGGAGAACATGCGCGGCTATTTCTGACGAAGCCGCTGCGGGATGACCAGAGAAAACTGGTGAACGCCGGGCTTACGCCACGCTGGCGGGGAAGGTCTGTTCTTGGGCTTGTTTTGGAGTGGCGACTCACCTAAAGGTACTTGCTGTGGAACGCCGGATCCTGGTGGTGGACGACGAAGTGCAAGTTCGCGAAATGCTGTCGGACTACTTTCAAGCGCACGGCTTCAAGACGACGGCAGCCGCGACGATCGGTGAGGCCAAGCGGTTGGTTGCCCAGTCGAGCTTCAATCTGGTGCTGCTCGACGTCGCCATGGCCGACGAGAACGGCCTGGAGCTGGTGCCGCTGTTGAAGCAGGTCAGCGCGAACACGAGGGTATTGATTCTGACGGGACTTGGCTATGATCAGGAACTGTTGAGCGAGGCCCTCCAGAAGGGGGCGGACGGTTACGTGACCAAAGACCTGCCCATGGAGGAGCTGCTGGACGCCGTGAACCGGACGTTGAGTGCCTGAGCGAGGCCGTGTCCGGCCCGTGTCCGCGACGGCGGCCGGCGACCGAATCATTGTGAGTTTGCCAACTCGACGAATGCGCAAGATTGAGCCCCCAGACAGTCATCACATGTCGAGCGCCATCGGGTGGTTGGAGCTGGGCAACCATCGCGAAGCGGACTTGGAGCTGAAGCAGATTCAGCCGGCGTTGCGGGCTCATCCGGACGTGCTGGAGGTGCGCTGGCGGATCTATTCCCAAGCCAAGTGGTGGGAGGCTTGTGTCGATCTGGCCAATGCCATTGTCAAACTCGCGCCGGATCGCACTTCCGGCTACATCTACCGGGCCTACAGCTTGCGCCGCTGCAAGGGCCTCATGTCCGCCTGGATGAGCCTGTTGCCCGCCGTCGAGCGGTTTCCGGAGGAATGGCTGATCCCCTACAACCTGAGCTGTTATTCCTGCCAACTCGGCAATCTCGACACGGCACGCCGCTGGCTGGCGAAGGCCTTCGAGAAAGGGGAAAGGGAAAAGCTGAAGGCCATGGCGCTGGCCGACCCTGACCTCAAGCCCCTGGAACAGGAGATTCGACATTTCTAGCCGCGACTCGCGCGGTGGGTCCGGGTATCCGGGCGCCGGCCAGCGGCTGACGGCAGTGTTGGCCCGACTGGCGCAGAGAGCGCCGGCCCGGCGGGATGGCTTGGCCACCGTGTGGCGTCGGGGAAAATGCCGCCGGAGATTCTTCTTTCCAGCGCGGGCGGATTGACCTTTATTGGCGCTCGGATTCTGGAACGACTATGAAGATTGTCTTAGCGTATTCGGGCGGTCTCGACACCTCCGTCATCCTGTCGTGGCTCAAAGAGAAATATCAGGCCGAGATCATCGCCTTCTGCGCCAACATCGGCCAGGAGGAGGAGTTGAAGGGACTCCAGGCCAAGGCGAAAAAGACCGGCGCATCCAGGTGCCACATCGTTGATCTGCGGGAGGAATTCGCGCGCGACTTCATCTTCCCAATGATGCAGGCGGGAGCCATCTACGAAAACCAGTACCTCCTCGGCACCAGCATCGCCCGTCCGCTCATCGCCCAGGGCATGATCGCGATTGCGCGCAAAGAACAGGCGGACGCTTTGGCCCACGGCGCCACGGGCAAAGGCAACGACCAGGTGCGCTTCGAGCTGACCGCGGCCGCGCTGGCGCCCGAATTGCAGGTCATTGCCCCGTGGCGCGACGCCGCCTTTCGCGCGCAATTCCCCGGTCGCGCCGAGATGATCCAGTACTGCGCGGCCAAGGGCATTCCCGTGCTGGCCACGGCCAGGAAGCCCTACTCCACGGACCGGAATCTCCTCCACATTTCTTACGAAGCCGGCGTGCTGGAGGATCCGTGGCTGGATGCCTTTGCGCCGGCGAACCGGGACATGTTCAAGTTGAGCGTCGCGCCCGAAGACGCCCCGGACCGTCCGGAGTACGTGGTGCTCGAATTCAAGCAGGGCAACTGCGTGGCGGTGAACGGCAAGGCCATGAGTCCGTTGGGCGTGATGAAAACGCTCAACCGTCTGGGCGGCAAGCACGGCGTCGGCCGGGTGGATATGGTGGAGAACCGCTACGTGGGCATGAAATCGCGTGGTGTCTATGAAACGCCGGGCGGCACGATCCTGCACTTCGCGCATCGCCAGATGGAGACGCTCACCCTGGACCGTGAGGTCATGCACCTGCGCGACACCCTCATCCCGCGCTACGCGGAACTGGTCTATTACGGCTATTGGTTCGCACCGGAGAGGCGGGCGCTGCAAGCGTTCGTCACCGAAACCCAAAGGAATGTGACGGGCACCGTGCGCGTGAAGCTCTACAAAGGCAACCTCATGGTTGCCGGCCGCATGTCCCCGGTCAGCCTCTACAATCCGCACATCGCGACGATGGAAGCGGACCCCACCCGGGCCTACGATCAGGGGGACGCCACCGGTTTCATCCGCCTGAATGCGCTGCGGCTGAAAGTGGCGGCGCAGGTCCGCGGCGCGAACAGGCAATAGCGTCGCCGCGGCGGGGCGGAGGTGGCTCGCGCGGGGTTGGGTGGCGTGGGATGGCTGGACTTTGCCCCGGCAGCCGTCGGCTGGATGATGGTGCCAATCAGCCGGGCAGCCGGCACTATTGCTTCCGGAACAGGGAGCTGGTATCGGCCAGGTTCAGGATGGACAGGTCGAGTCCGGTGCCCGGATCGCGGTCGTGAGCGATCCGCAGTTGCCGGCTGATGCGTTGAATCGCCGGGTCGGCGTAGTACTTGACCACGCCCACGCCGAGACTGGCCCGGAAACTCACGACCAACAGGCTCTCGGCATTGACATTATAGATCAGGAGGCTGGTTTTCTCGCCCTGCTGATAGACGCTGTTGAAGTTGTCCTCCCCGATCAGCGCGGCAATCTGCTCGTTGGCCAGGAACGAGCCCGCGGCCAAGGCGGCCAGGGTGGTGAAGTCCAAACGATCGTATCGCCCCTCCTGCGCAATGAGAAAACCGGCTTTGTCGATGACCAGGGCCGCCTGAGCGTCGCTGTGGACCAGGAACTCACTCAGCACACTCTGGAGGCACTGGATGTCCTCCTCGAGGAGTTGGGGCAAAGTGGGCATATCATGCAGCTTTGCGACTGGCCTCGTTGATGAACTTGTTCAGCAGCATCCGCGTGATCATGTTGAGCGTATCGAAGACGCCTTCGCATTTGTGGGCACAGGCCGGGAAGGAGGGCGCCTGGACCTCGCGGTTATTGAGCAGATACTCCAGGTATTCGATGGGCGCGCCGTTCGCCAAGTCGCGCTTGTTGTATTGGAGCACGTAGGGAATGTCCGCCAAATCCATCTTGAGGCTCCGGAGGTTGTCTTCCAGGTTGGCAATGCTCTCCACGTTCTCGGCCATCTTTTCATACTGGGAGTCAGCCACAAACACGATGCCGTCCACCCCTCGCAGCACGAGCTGGCGCGTGGTGTTGTAGATGACCTGGCCAGGCACAGTATAAAGCTGGAACTTGGTCCGAAAGCCTTTGACCGCCATGGCCTCGATCGGCAGGAAGTCGAAGAACAACGTGCGATCCGAGCTGGTGGCCAGGGAAACGAGCTTGCCTTTGGCCTCCGGCGTGGCGGTCTGGACGTTGGAATGAACCTGGACCAAGTTGGTGGTTTTGCCGCACAAGGCCGGGCCGTAATAGACGATTTTGACCTGCAGTTCCCGTGTGGCTTGATTGATGATTGCCATAGTGTCAGTTCACTTGGATAGTTTGGCCAGTTGAGCCGCGATTGCCGTGAGCGTGGAGTCGGGCAGGTCGTGGCCCGCGCGCCCCAGCACCGCCAGGAAGATCCTGCCCGCCTTGACGATCAGCAGCGGGACCTGATCGAGCACCAAGGTAATCCGACTGGGCTCGCCAAGGTTGATTTCTTTGGTGCACTGGGCGACCCGACTGTGCATCTGCGGCAGGAAAGCAGCAAAGGCGTCCCCGTTGACCTCGGGGGGCAGGTCGCTGGCCACCAGCAAGCCATCCTGTAAACCGATCACCGCACCGGTTACGCCCGCAAGACGGGTTGTCCGCTGCACTATCTCTATCGGGGTCCAATGCCGTTTCTCCGGCTGGCCAAAGATCTGGCCCAGGTCGCGGCAGGCTGGGCTGGTTTCGGCGGCGACCGCCGGGGTGGTTGCGGGGGTCAGGACAGAGTTGACCGCCACAG
>Ga0315274_10001110_pt1 | contig 41674 bp, 75 predicted proteins | sample YL17G02_20_MG_FD_203700 | JGI IMG/M metagenome (GOLD analysis project Ga0315274, IMG submission 203700) | Sediment microbial communities from Yellowstone Lake, YNP, Wyoming, USA - YL17G02_20 | ecosystem: Environmental > Aquatic > Freshwater > Lake > Sediment | place: USA: Wyoming | collected...
TTGTGGTGGAGAGTTAATCCAAGTTAGGAAAGCATTGTTTACTTGTTTAAAATGTAATCAAGAATATATTGCTGATGAAGAAGATATGAAAGAAGATAAACTATTTAAAATAATAAAAAGATGACCAACAAAGAAGTTAAAGATGAAACTTGGGAAGAGCTAGTTGAAAGACAAGCTAAAGAGAATAGTCTATGTATACATAATCATATTCATTGTGATTGTTGTCAAGAATTAAGACATTACAAAAATACTTATGCTGATAATTATAAATTAGGCTTTAAAGACGGCAAAAAAGAAGCCTTAGAAGATGAGTTGAGGTTTTTGGATGAAATATTAGATGATGTTGGTTCTTATTCCTTAACTAGGGATAAAACAGAAAGAAGAATCACAGAAATTAAACAAAAGTTGGAGTCAATTAAACTAAATGGAGGTAAACATGAAATCTAAAGTAACATTGACAATTGAAACTGTAATGAATAAGAAAATGATGAATGGAGTAAAAGACGAAGATGGAAAGGCGAGTAATCTAAGTTTCTTTGAGAAGTCTATACATGGAGCTATACCAAGAGTTCTTAATGAAAAAGATATTGAAAAGAAAATATCTGAAGTCATTAATGAGGGTGGATGGATAGAAGATGTAGAAGGTTATGAATTTCCCAAAGATTACTGTAAGTTTTCAGTAAAGATTGAGGACAAAAAGTCCTCTTCTAATTTAAAAATTAAACAAAAGTTGGAGAAATTGAAATGAAAGGTTGTGGAAAAGATATTGGTGGAATTGGATGTGGAGAATCTGTAGATGAAAGGTTCAACTATGAAACAAGAGAAATGGAATATTTAGCTTATTATTGTGAAAAGTGTAAATTAGAGCAAAAGTTGGAGGAATTGAAATGAAAGACAAAGTTAAAGAATTAATAACACAAAAATGTGGTTATGCTTTTCCACCAAAATACTTAGATGAAGTTATAGGAAGAGCTTTAAGAAGAAATATGAAAGTAACTTTGTTTTTATGCAAAGATAAAGAGGGTGGTTTTGGAGTTAAAATAAATGATAGAATTATAGTAAGAAATTTAGCATGGGAAACTTTTGAATATGATTTAGAAGGAGAGAAATTGAAATGAGCAGCACAACTCTCGCTATATTTGTTACCTTCGTTGTTGGAGCTGTTGTTGGTTGGATATTAAGAGGCGGAGGAAGTGAATGACTACTGAAGAGTTAAATTGGGCTAGGGTAAAGATAAAATCAATTAGGTCAAACTTGAATGATTTGAGCCAATTTTTAAACATCGTTGAAAAAGATTTAAAGGAGAATGAATAATGGATATAGTTCAAATTGCAAATGAAGTTTTGGAATGGAGGAATGTCCTTTATTTTCTAATTGGATTTTTTGGATGTTTAATATTATTAAAAATTCTGGAACATCTTGGAATTATAAAAAGGAGAAAGAAAAAAGATGAATAAAAAAGGATTTTTAGGATATCTTGTTTCTGCTATAGTTTTTCTTAGTATCTTACTTATTGCTATCCCTATAACATACAAAGAAACAAAACAAAATTTCGCATATCATTCGTTTTGTGATACTAGACCAAGTTTTTGTTATTGTGGAATAATTTCATGCGAATTTAGAACCCTTAGAACTGAAAAATATACTAATGGAGAATTAATTTCAAATGAATTTTCAAATGATACATTAGCTCTTTGTGATTTAGCTAAAGAATTAAAGGATAAGAAGACAATTTATAAAGTGGGGTGCGAATGACAGAAGAAAGAAAAGAAACAGGTAATTATGTTTTCCCTGGAGGAATAGCGAATGCAATGAAGCATATCAGCCAGAGAACAATTTATGAAGCAGGAATGATGTCAATGATTTTTATAATGCTTGGACTTGTATTTATGTTAATCTATATCCCTTTTTTTACAAAAAGTCCTCTCCTATTAAAGATTGGAACTGCTGTAAATTGTCTTGCTGGGTTTGTGTTGTTAGGAAGCTGGTTAGTGACAAACTTTCAACAATATCAAAGTTACTTAGCTGTGATGGGAATAATTGAAGAAGATGTTAAAATGGAGGAAGTGAAATGAGCAAAAGTGTTGAAATAAAGGCAGACGGAGGCGTAAAGGAATGATGGATTGCATCCCTATATTTAAAGAATTGAGTTGTCAAGCAAATAGAAATTTGTTATCTTTCTCAGCTATTGCTTCATTGCTGACTGGATTGTTTATCTTTATAGCCATTAGAAAGAATAAAAAGTGCGTATCCCCTAAACAAGAGGTAAAAGCATGAACATTAATTATGGGGTTGCTGTATGAATTTATCAACGAAACAAATTGAAATTATAAATGAATGGTGCAGAAATGCACGGAAGCTTGGATATACTAAGAGAGATGCAAAGAAAAAGATAAAGGGTTATCCAAGAATAGTTAGGAAACAGATATTAAGAACACTTAAAGAATATGAAAAAGCAGGATATTTAACATTAAAAGAAAGTTATTTAACAGAAAAAAATCCTAATGAATTGGAAAGTGAAGGAGAAATTGCAAAAACATTTAGATTAGGAGGAAAATTTTATCTTAAAACTGGAAATTTAATAAAAACATTTAGATTAATGAAAAAAAGGATTGATAGGATGGAAGATGGAGAATAACTATTTCAAATTAATTGTAAGGAGGTTAAAAAATGGTATATAATAAAAAAAAGATTGAAGAAGATTTTGAAGATGATTCAGAACCTGAGGAAGAAATCGAGGAGGAGATGGAAGATCTTGATAGCGATGAAGGAGATATCAAAGGAAAACCTGGAAGAAAAAGCGAAGCACAAAAAGAAGAAAGGAGAAGAGAATATCAAAACAGAACTCCAGCAGTTTATCGCCAGCCAGAGCAGGTTGTCATGAAAGGAGCTAAAGATTGGTTGATAAGAACCATACCCCAAACCTTTGAATGTATTGATCCAGCAAATGGAGAGCTAATACTCAAGGCAGCAAGTTATGAAGAACTTATGCTAAAGCTTCAGGTAATGTCAACCCAGCATTCTGTTGAATCTGCAAAGAACACAAGATAAAATGGAAAATAAAAAAAGAGAAGGATTGGGAGAGAATGAACAAAGGAAAAACTTCTTTGCTTATTTTCTCCTCTTTTTTCCAACAATAATAATAGCAGCAATTCCTTCAACGCTAGATGGAAGTCCAATGGTGCCAATATCCTTAAAATTGTTGTTGCTCTTCTACCAGTTTGTAGCAATTAAAAATTTTGTGGATAGATATTATGGGGACTGAAATAGAAAATGGGAATTAGATTAGTTTTCACGATTAACAAAGAAGTGTTTAAGATAGAAGTTTCCAACAGAGAAATAAGCTACATGGATAGGAAATTCAATAAGTTAATAAGGTTAATCCCAAAAGACGAGGAATTTTGGATGAAGATAGTTAAAAGCAGGAATAAAATCCCCCCATACTTCATGGAATTGTTTAATTTGACCAAAGAAGAGCAGGAAGAATATGATAATGCAAAAGATGACTTTGAATTATCCGAGATTTGCATAAGAGACTGCAGAAGAAAAGGGGCAGTTTTGCAGAAGAGGGAAGTTATATGAGTTTTGACAGCATTTTGAATACAGCAATACCAATTTTTGTGGTGATATTCTTTCTTTTCATACTTGGAAGGGCATTAAAAAAACCATTGGGAGAATTATTTGAATGGATAAAAGGTTTGTTTTCAAAAAAGGAGGAAAGAAATATAGGAGTTGCTACAATGCAATATGAGTAAAAAACATAAAAATTATGCTTTAAAAAAGTGTGATAAATGTGGTAAGAAAACTAGGAAGGTATGGGTTAAAAGTGCAAAGATGCTTTGTTATCGCTGTTATCAAATAGAAGCGAAGACAATGTACTTTTCTCTTGGTGGACAGCCACTAACCCTTGAGAAAGCATTAGCTAAAACTTATATGGTAAAACCAGCCAGGGAAAAAACTCCAAAGTTAACTTATGGCTACTGCACTTTCCCGAGAGTCTTGATAGGATATAAAATAAAATTGGTTAATACTGAAAAAATAAATGAACTTAAAAATGGAAGAAAAAGAGAAAGGATTAAAAAAAGATAACATAAAGAAACTTTTCAAGTGGGAAGGAAAGAAAGAGATAATCTGGATTTTATTTATTCTTGCTATCTTCTTTATAGCTTGGGCCTATTCTAAAGAAACAAAATCATGCAAGGAAATGCAGACAACAAGTTGCTATAAAAAATGTTCATTTGAATTTGCAGTTGAAGAAATGAGGCTTGCAAATCCAGAACTGGGGTTTAAGTGTGATTACGAAACCTTGAATTGCCAGGTTTCTGGAGTTGATATAGGAGATACTAATTTTATGGGAGGTTTTAATATAACTTTTAAAGGTAATGAATCAGAAGCAGGTGATACCAATAGTTCATTCAAGGATACACGCTAAACTTGAAGAGAAAGCCAATGGAAACATTATAGGATATGGTTTTATCGTAGAATGGATTTCTAGAATGATAATAAAAAATGGTGGTCTGCCGCGATGTGACATACACACCACCATTCAAGACTTAGTCAACTTGGGTCTATTAAAAAAAGTAAACCGATTGAAATTCCAATTAATAAAAAATAATGATAAAAGATTGAAGCCCCAAGTTATTTAGGGCTTACTTTATCTTTTCTTCTTTTTCTTCTTTGCCATTTGATTATTTAATTCCTCCTTTCTAAATTTGATTATTTATTTTTGATAACTAGCCTTAGCTAACTTTGCTAATTTAGCGAAATCCTTTATTTTTGGATTTTCTTTTCTAATCTTTTTCAAATGCAAAAGCCATTTATTTTGTACCATTATTATTGCCCTCCATTCTAATTTTGTTTAAACATACTTCTTTCCAATTATTAATATTAACTTCATTTTCATCTATAAAAATAACTTTCCATCCATAAGAATTATATTTCTCTCTACAAAATTCTTTATAATTTTTTACACTACCATAATCTCTAATTTTAAACCAAGAATAAAAAACTTCAATAACTACTTTATTTTTTTTATCTATAAAATCTGGATTTTTAAAATTAATTAAAAATGTCCCATTTCCTGTATAAATAAAAGGCAAAGAATTTTCAATACATAGTTCAGAAATCTTTTTTTCAAAAGAAGTTGGTCTCTTATATAATCCATTCAAATGACTTTTTAGTTGTTCTTGAGTAAGATGCTTTCCCCTCATCCCATAATTTTTATTAATCTTTGCATTTTCCATACAACTTTTGCTAATTTTTTTTCTTGTTTCTTCCGTAACTATACGTCCTTTATTTGCTTCGCTAATTTTTCTTCGGTGTTCTTCTGAATGATGTTTTCCAAACATTGGATTGAGATTTCCAACTTTTGTTTCTCTTATTTTCTGTTTAGTTTCTTCTGAAACATCATGTGTTCCAAGTTTCAATCCTTTATTCCAAGCTTGATGGGATTTTCCTTTATTCTTCCCTTTTGAATTAATACTAATATGATATTTATGTTCTTCTGAAAGTTTCTTTCCTTTAAAAGCAATACCTATCTTTCTTTTATGTTCTTCTGTTTTTTTATAAACACCTGTTGTCATTTTTCCTCCTTTATGTTTAATCTAAATCATTAATCATTTTTGAAGTTGCTCCAATCATGCCAATGCCGATAAAGTTCTTCACTCCTGTTTTTATAAATTCATCTTTTGGCATCTTTTTGCTTTTTAACTTTGTCTTGGCATTGAACAGCTTTAAGTTTTCTCCAACTAAGGCTGTTGCCTGCAATCCTGGAACAATTCCTAATATGCTTCTTTTTGTATCCATCTTTTATTTTTCATTTTGTTTCCTCCTTTATACTTTTAGTAAAATGCTTTCTAAATAAAAAAGAAAGAGGATTAGAAATTAGCTAATCCTTCGTTCTTTAATACCTGATAGAAAAGCCCTACTGAAACCAGCATTAAGCCTATTGCAAAGAACCCTAATACAAGGTCAAGTACAGTTCTGTTCCAGCCTGCATTAAGATAATCATCAGCACAATAAGAGTAATCTAAATAAGTTAGATTATTTGCTGCTCTTACATTTCTAAGTGCCAAAGAAGCTTCTGTACTTGCTCCTAAAGTTAATGTACCAGTTGTTGTTAGGGAATAGTCAGTAGTTACTGTAAACTCATGTGAACTATTGCCGAAACTTTTTGCCACCATGTTACATTCACTATTGTCTATTTTCCATCTGTCAAGTGATACATCATACCTTTGACTTGCATAAAATGGGTAAGTGATATTTACATGTGTAGTATTAGTCCAAGCACCTGAAATATCTATTCTCTCATTTAATATCTTTGTCAAATCTGTAACTTTTTGCTCTTCAGTTGCTATAACTCCAATTAAGGAAACACCTATCAATAAAGCCGCAAATGCTGCAATTATTAGCGTAACATTTTTATTTTCCATTATATTTAACCTCCCATGATTTATTTAGGAATATGTCCATCTTTCTCTCCTTTGCATATTTGAAACATCTTTAGGATATGCTCTTCCGTCCAAAAGTGAGACTTCCATTCTTTGCTCCTGTAATCCCTGCTGTTGCTGTTCCATCTGTTGAACTCTTTGCTGTCTCATTAGCCTATTCATAGCAGCCCTTCTCTCCCAAGGAAGAACTTGGGTCTGAATCCTTTGAAATTCTGCCTGTTGTGGATTAATCTGAACTTGTTCTTGCTGTGGATAAACAACTTGTTGAACAGGAACTTGCTGATCTTCCATGGCTTGTCTTATCTGTCTTGAATTAACTATAATCTGTGCTTGTTGTGGAGGTATTCCTCTCCTTGCTAGCTGCATTTGTTGAATTTGGTCGGTCCTTTCTGCAATAGCCTTATTTTGACGTTTTAAGGCATTTACAACCTTTCTATACTGCCAAACGTGTATTGGTTGCCCCGTTACAGGATGTCTGTAGGTGTAGCTTCCAGTGGGCCTTCCAACCTTTCCTGTCCTTTTTCCTACCCCAGAACCTCTACCACCTTGTTTAAAGCCCGATGGGCGAAATTTAATACCTCCAGCAGTTGTATAAACATTTTTAACCCTTGTTACAACTGGAGTTCCAGCAATTGAAGGTCTTTCCATCTGCTTAGCAAATTTTTCCCCAGTTTTTCTAAGGGGGACATTTTGATAGAGCCTTTTTGCTTTCTGTCTTAGTTGGGTAGGAATTCTTTGAATTACTCTTTCTGTTTTATCAAATCTTGTTTCCCATCTTTTTCTTGTTGTTGGAATTGTTCCATAAACATTTTTTTGAACTTTCTCTGCTCTATATGCTTCCTTTGTCTGCCCCATCTTTCCTCCAGAAACAACATTAAGAACTCTTCCAAAAATTCCATCTTTACTTGCATTAAAAGGTCTGCAGTCTTTAATATTTAAAGTTCCATCAAAATCAGCGTCAGCATAAGGTTTTAATTTTGGATATTTGCTTTTTGCCTGCATCCAATTAAGATTAGAATCTGCTTTATGATAATTTTTCATGTTATAATTAATTGTCAAATTGTTTTATACCTTCACCTTTTGTATTTTCTTTTGCAATTCCTCTTTTTCTTCCGCTTCGATATACTCCTCGCTGTTTCTTTTTTTTTCTTGCCATGATTATGTCCCACCTGCTGCAATGAATCTTGATAAACCCTGGAAGAAAAATATTATTGCTATTAATCCAAATAAAAATACTGCAACTCCACCTAAAAATCCAATACCCATCACCATCAAGAATAATCCGATAGTGCATATCAAAAGCATTGGAGACATCCTTGTGAACATTCCAAGGACATAAAATAATGCAGCAAATCCAAGGATAGACATTAACACTCCTCCGAATACATTTTCCACGAAAAGCCCGAATAAATCAAGCCCCCCTATATTAACCATTAGTCATTTCCCCTCCAGAATTTAAGTATCGCATAAAGATAAAGGATAATCATTGGAGCCAGTATAAAAAAGGAAATAAGTGTTCCAGCATGCATCTCTGTATGAGCATCTATTACTGATACTAATGTTGTATGCAACTGGGCAAAGACACTTCCATAACTCCAGAAGATAACTGCTATCGAAGCGAAAACTAAAAAGTCTCCCTTACTCCAATAACTTCCAATTACTATTCCACCAATTGCAGCAAGTCCAAGCCAGTTATTTGTGTCTGTAACAAAGGTAGATAAATTCCAATTTGCAGGATTTAATATTAAATTAAGCAAGGCAGTTATTGGTGTTGTCACTCCTAAAAAGAGCCTCATGCTTACTTCAATTGCGATAATCATCAGCAATGCTGGATATAATTTTCCCATTATCCTCCTCTCCCTTCTGCTAATTTATTAAACATGTAAGCTCCGCCTAATAAAGTTGTTATAATTGCTACAGAATATCTTTGCAAGAATTGTGCAGTGGCTAATTCACTTGTTCCAGGAGGAAGATAAGTTATATTAAAAAATCCAGCAAGAGAAGCCATTAATACAACAGGGACTAATAGCATCAATGCCCCGCCGGTTGTTGCAAAATCCCAACCCGTGTTATAGCATATTGCACCTAAAACTATAAAAAGAATTATAAAAAATAACAAAGCCATTGAATATTCCTTTCTTCCTTCGTCTTCCCCAAACACATTAACTCTATTAAGATAACTCAAAAATGCTTTTATAGTTCCTCTTACAGGAATAGACATTCCACTAACAGGCCAAAAACTATCTGCATCAACAACTATATAACCATCTCCTGTATCAATTGAATATTTCCCCCTTATGCTTTTATTCTGAAAAACATTAATAGTTAAATTAGCATAACCCCCCGTTGATACTGCTCCTATTGCAGTTGAAATTACATTGCTATTGTTGTCCAACAGTTCTTGCTTATAAGCAATAAGATTTGCTGATGTTGAATTAACCCAAAACCAAAAAGTGTAAGTTGTATTCTGTGACAAGACATTTGTGAATGGAGAAACTCCGAATTTCCAGCTTACTCCAGAAGCAAGTGTTGAATTAAATCCTCCACCTCCTGCACCAGTAGTCATTACAACAGAATAAGTTGAAGATGATGGTCGAACTGTTACAGTTGTTGTTGTATATCCACTCTTTGTAAATGTTAATCTATGGTCAAAGTTTGGATTAAGCCAAAATGTTACTGCTCCTCCTGAATCTGTTGAACCACTTTCTAGGGTATACCATACTCCAGAAATCTGTCTTTCTGCAGTTACACTAACTCCAGTTATTGAATTTCCATTCTGATCCTGCACCTGATAGACAGAATAAATACCATCTCCAGAAGAAAGAAGATATAGTATTTTAGTTGTAGTGACATTTGTTAAATCAGCTGTTGAAAACTGCCTTCTCTGCGAGTATCCTGTTGAGGCGTACTGAACTGTATAATTATTATGAAAAGTGACATTAGGAGAAGCACAAAATTGATAATTATAATTTGCTGTTGTATTCAAGAAGGTATAAGTTTTATAAATGCTCCCGCTTCCAGCCCAGTAATTAAATGTTGAACTGTCAAGTGTTGCATTGATATAGCTTCCACTTACTTCGTCTTTAAAAGTTAAATTTAAGAAAGGAGTTGTTAAAGTTGCATCGCAGATAGAGAAATTTATAATGCTTATATTTTGATAATAATTTGAAGAATTAAAACTTATTCCATCAAGACTCCAATTAAAATAAAAAGACATATTCCCAATTGTTGAAGGAATATCTATTGTTTTACTAAGCAGATGATAAGTCCCAGAAGCTATAGATGCTGAATATTTGGTTCCATTATAAACCAAATAAGGATTTGATAATGTTGTTCCTGTTGGAATTGATAAGTTTAATACAAAATTTTCTGAAGCAGTTTCTACGGAACTTGCATTATAAGTTACAGAATTAACAACTCCATCATATCTTAAAGAGTGATTGGTTAAAGCAAAAGCACAATAACTATTGTTCTGGCATCCATAAACATTCCATACAAAATCCCCTATGGAAAAATCAGTAAAAGTAAAAGTAGTTGAAATTGTAGCTATGCCTGTTAAGATATTTGTTGTTTGATTAAATAAAGTCCCATTGGAATACCATATCTTTAATGTTGCATTAGTTAAATCATATGCAGGTATAGGAAATAATGTTGCATTGAAGATTACTGGCACTGCTGCCATAAAAGCATTATTCCCTGGAGAATTCAAAGAAACATAAAGATTATTAGCATAAGGCAATCCTAAACCTCCGTTATAAAGTTCAACAACCTCACTATCAGTTAAACTCCTGTTCCAGATTCCGATTTCATCTATTGTTGCATTTAAATATTCTCCTCCAGGAGTAGCAGCTGCTTTAAGATTAGCTATAGAAAGATAATCTCCTACATTTGTACTTAATGCTTGATTTCCACTTGTGGTTTTATTCATAACTCCATTTCTATACACAGACACATTTCTATTTTTATAGGTTACAATGATATTCATCCAATTGTTGGTATCATAAAAACCGTCTTGTGTTACACTTCTCCAAGTTCCATTGCCATTTGTCCATTGAAAAAAGAATTTATTAGCTCCATTTATTAATAAACCATAATTTTGACTTGTTGCACTCGTATTAGACATATCCAACGGACCTGTAATGTCTGCTTCTATTCCCATTTTAACCCATAGACTTATTGATAAATTTCCATCAATGTGAAGTAAGTCGTCAGCCGCAGTTATATTACAATTCGCTTTTTCATCAACCCCATCAAAAGATAAAGCATTTCCAATTTTTCCAGCAACCCAGTCAGCTGATTCCATATTTTTTAAGGTGCAGTTAATATTATTGTAAGCATTATCCACCAAGACGGCTTGTGATGAACTTATGTTTTCAAAGTTATAATAATCTATCAATCCAGAACTCCAGTCAAAAGATGATATAAAGTTTAGACTAAATAAAACTATAATTCCAATTATCATTAAGTATATTCCAAATTTATTTTTCATGATTATCTTTTCCATTTCTTAGTATTTTCCAAGTTTCAAACTTACCAGTATAAAACTTTTACTTTAAAAAAAGCTTGAAAAAGGATATCCTTTTTAATAACCTGCACTATATTGCTGTGGCTGTTCTACTCCTTCTCCCCTTACTATCTTGAAAACTGCAGCAGACAAAACACCCAGTATAAGGAAAGGTATTGCCAAATCTAATACTGTACATGCCAAAGTATCTTCTTCTAAGGTTGACATATAAGATTGGTTTGTTCCAGAACAACCGCTTCCTGTTGCAGTTGAATCAATATAACCAGCACAATTAAGATTTGAACATCCTCTTGCATTGTTTATCAATTCCTTTGTTGCTGGAAGAGTTGCTATGAAAATAAGGATTGCCATTATAACCATCATAATCCCTATCATAAACATCTGCCCTCTTTTGTTTGGCATAGACCAAATCTTGTCTTTAGCTTTCTTCTTTTTCTTTTTCATTTGTGACCTCCCGAAAATTTACTTATTATAAAACTCCTGCTAATTTTAGCAGGAGGTCTAAAGTGGTTGAGTCTTTGACTATGATTCCCCTTGTACCGAATTACTATTCCTTTCTTTATTTCCACCATGTTGCAGCCCTCCTAGTTGTCTGGATTTCTCTTCTTTCTGTCTGTGACATCAATCTTGCTCCTTTAACTTGAATTATAACTCCTGGCTCTCTTTTTGCTGGCCTGAATATTCCTATAGGTGATAAAGGAACTATCTTTCCTGTCTTTGCTTCTCTTACTCTTAATGAAGCACCAAGGGTCTCCTTTACTTTTTTCTTTCCTGTTTCAACAGCCCCAAAGAAACTCATTGGCTTTCCAACAGCCATAAATGTTCCTTTTCTTCTGACTTCTGGAATAAATAAGCCAAGAGGTTGTGCTTTCTTTGAGATAATCTCTTCCCCTGCTGTTGGAAGTTTCCATCTCCATCTAAACCTAAAAGGTGGAGGTGGCGGAGGAACCCCTATTCCCGTTTTCACTGTTGTTGTTACTTTTGGTGTAACTTTTGTTGCAGTCTTTAATGCTGGCTTCAACATAGGTATTAAACCTAACTTCAACGCTGGTTTTAGTTCTTCTTTCAATGCTGGCTTTACAAGAGGTTTTAATTGGGCTTTTAACATTGGCTTTAATGATAATGGTTGTTTTAATGAAGTGGTAGTTCTAAGGGTAGATTTTAACATAGGTCTTAAAATTATAGTGGCCTTAGTTTTACCAATTGGCTCTTGAACTTTCCCAACCCCCAAAAAATCTTCTCCTTCCCAATAACCAATTCCTTTTCTTAATTGTGCTTCTGTTAATCCAACACCACCAACCATTCTTGGAATTCCTGTTAAAGGAGTTACTTTAACAACAGAAGGTTTTGATACTGATACTGCCTTTGATTTAACAAACATTTTTGAAACTGTTGGGGGAATTAATGGCTTGCTTTTAACTTGTTTTAACCATTGAAATTGTTCGGTCGGTTTGCCTGAAACCTTTATTGGTAAGTTGGCTTTTAATTCTACACCTTCAATTTCACCTAATTTTACTTTTGGTCCAGGAAGTTTTCCCACAGGAATTTCTATTAACTTTCCAGAAACATAAGGATATTTTCCAGCAGCCCTATAAAAAGGAGTAGTTGTTCTTTTTGATACTATTCCTGTCTTTGATAATCTATAAGGAATAGGCATAAATCCCTCTGCTTCAATTGTTCCATAACCAACTGGAGTTGTTCTTGTGGCTAAATAATAACTTTCTGTTTTCTTGCCTATTGGTTTTGTCCAATCATAAGTAGCCAATTTTGCCTGACCTAATTGCTCTGCTTCTGAAACAACCATTGGTTCCCCTAATAACTCGGGCCAAGCTTTTCTTTCTGCTTTAGGAAGTCCTTTTATAGAAAGGAAATCTATAATTTCTCCTTTACCACTTACAGGAATAAACTTTCTTGTGGGGGTAAATCTTTTTGTTAATGCCAGACTCAAAGCATCTTCTGCAGGAGTGCCTAAAGGAACTTTACTAACTTTAGCTAATTGTGCTACATATGGAGATTCTCCTTTAACAAAGAACTCTCCTCCAATACGAACTCCTCCACCTTTAACTAATGAGAATTCTGGTGTCATAACATTTACTTTTGGATAGGTAGTTGGAGTCCATTCTAAAGTTGGTTTTATCCCAAAGAATTCTCTTGCTGGAGTTGTAACCATTGCTTCTGTTGAAGGAGTAAAAGTAGTCCTAACATATCTCGCGGCTCTTTCTCCAGTTGGAGTGACAAAACTTGTCTGCCAATCTTCTAATATTGGTTCGGCAACTTTTTGATAAACTTTTGATCCTTTAAAAAAATCATAAGTTTTTGGGAGAATAACACTACCTGCCAAAAGTCCTCCAGTAATTCTTTCTTGTGTTGTTGAAGAAGGAGCAAGGGCGAGAGCACCACCTGCAGCAACAAGATATCTTTCAGGAGCAAGAGCTAAAGCACCCATTCCTAATCCAAATGTTGTTGCCTGACCAAGTGTTTCTGGATTAATAAAAATTTGCTGTTTTGGAAGAGTAAATTTATATTCTCCTCCAGCAGTCACCATTTGCGGATAAACAATTTCTTTTTGAGGGACAAGAGTTAAGGGTGTTTCTTTTACTCCAAGGGTCTTTGCAGCAAATTCAACACCTTCACCTGCTTGAGTAAGTAAATATTCTGGAGCAGTCCATAATATATCCTTAGCTCTTTCTAGGATTTTTGTTGGTTCAACAAATTTCTTAGCCTCTTGTAAATATGAAAGATAACTACGATCTTCAACCCCCCCAACTCCACCTCCAAATCCTGAAGCCTGGCTTAGAACTCCTTTAAACTTTTCCAATCCAGCCTGCATTAATCCTGGTTCTGCTTTAGAAATTTCATAAGAAGAAACACTCGGTCTTTCAAAAGAAAGAATATCTCTTCCACTTACAGTATCATGCCATAGTTTTATTTCTTTTTCTCTTGGCATGTATATTTGAGGAAGTCCTGGAGGAGAAATTATATCCCAAGTTTTCCCTTGAATATCTGTAAGGATTGGTTTCCATAATGGACCAGGCTGCTGGGCAGAACTCATTCTTTCTCCTGTCAAGGGGTTTTCCCATTCTCCTGGCTGCATTGGATTAAAAGTTGTTGTAGTTATTGGACCCTTTGAAATAGGCATAGGAATATTTACAGCAGGCAATTCAGCAATGCTTATATCTTCTTTTCTTCTAAAAATATCTGGAACAGGGCTAGAGAAAGGTGCAAGAAGTGAAGCATCAGTTGAAGTTATTGCTCCTGTTATTCCAATTGGCATAGCACGAAATGGATTCTTCTTGAATGCGAGTGCTTGATCTCTTTCTATAACAACCAATTCACCTTTAATATCTTCTATTATTTTTTCTCTTTCTCCCGAAAAACTCCTACCGAGGAGTTTTTCAACTGGTGTTTGAGGTTTCATAAAATAATATTTTTCAAGTGGTTCTTCTCCTGTTAAAAGTTTATTAAGAAGTTTTTTCCTTTCTTGGAATGCTATAACTTCGGGTGGAATTGATTCTAACGTTCCTTCCCCAAAGTCAAATTGGGGCTGATCTAAAGATGCTGGGGGTGATGTCCCAGGGAACATAGTTTCAGGTGGGATTATAAATGAAGTAGTACTTATTGGAGTCCCTTGTGTTCCTACAATTTTATGATAGAAATCATAAATTTTTTGTCCGAAAGGAGTTAATTTTTTCCCCATTTGAGACTCTGCTTCTTTAGTATATTCCTCTTTAGTCTTTATTGTTGGAATTGGACCTACCCTTCCTGTTAAAGGATCACGATAAGGAGGCATATATTCAAATCCTTGTTGCCATGTTACAGATGGAAGTTCTTTTGTTGTAATTGTTTCTTTTAATCCTGGCTGAAAATATTTTCCCTGTCCAAATAATTTTTGGAGGAAAGAAGGAGATTTTGCCGCTTGGATATAATCTGCTTTAGTCATTAAAATAGGGGCACCTACAGTTCCCCCCGTCATGCCACCAGTTTTATAATTGGTCTGACCTTCTAAAGCTTCATAAGCACCTACAAGAGGATTGTATAATCCTCCGCCTCTTTTTATTGCCTGCCTTTCCAATTCTCTTGTTCTTTGAAGAGAAGCTTGAATGTAAGGAGCAACCCCCATTGAAGGATATAAAAAATTGTAGGCTTTTTTAAAGAAACTTGGGGATTGAAGTTGATTAACACGAACAGGTTGTGAAATTACATTGCCAGTTATTCCTCTTCCATTTCCTGAAACTGAAGCATTATTAAATTTTGGACCATAACTTTCTGCGGTTCCTCCAGCAAAATATCTTCGATCAGTTCCAGAAGGAATAGTATAAGTTTGAGTTTGTGTTGAAGGGGGAGTATAAAAACTTTCTGGAGTGGTAGTTACGCTTCTTGTTATTAATCCAGCATTTTCTAAATTCTTTTGTGTTGATTCTGGAAGTGATGCTAATTTTTCTGAAGTTATCCCTTTCCATTGCAAAGCAGTAAATCCTGCCTTCTGAATTGCACTCATTTGGGTATTATAAATTTCCTTCGCCTTTTGTGCGGCGAGGGCTGCTTTCTCTCCTTTACTCCCATATAGCCTTACTGCCCCTTCAACACCAGTTCTTCCACTAATTTTTGCAGCAAAAGTTTGTTCTGCTAATGCCTGTTGATATGCTTGTTCTGCTGCTCTTTGCTGTGCTTCTAATCCAGCAAGTTCATTTTCATATTGTGAAATAGATTGCCCTCTTTCTTTCAGTTGCTGTTCATAACCAGATAAAACTCCCATTGCCGCACCTTTCTGCTGCTCTAACTTCTGCCCTTGTATTCTTCTTTTAACAAGTTCCATTATTCCCCTAAACTGCATCTGTCTTCTTGGAACTAAAGGAAGCTGAGTGCTTTGAACTTTTAATTTCTCTCCGCCTAAAAGTTCCTGCTGCATTGCATACTCTTGCTTTGCTGTATCCAGTTGCTGACGTGCCTCTTGTAAAGTTACGATGTTTAAATCCTCCTTTTTTTATTTACCATTCAATATCTTTTAAATTAACATTAACCCATTTGGGTTTTTTTCCTCCATTAGCTTTAAGAATATCAATTATTTTTTTTCGCGGGAGAGAAAGATTTAGCTGATTATTTCTTTTATTTTCAACTATTTTTAATTTAAGAGTCTTCATTTTACATGTAAAATAAATACCTCTCTTCTTTTATACTTTGACTTTTAGAATCAGAATGGAAACTTATCACTTTCTTTATTCTCAATGAACTTTCTAAATGCCTTTTCAATATTGGCCCCATACTTTTCCAAGTCAGAAAGGATAAGGGCTAACTGCTGGAAGTTGGAAAGGATAATTTTGTTTTTGTATTCAAAACTATCCTTTCCTTTGAAATCCTGCTCTCTTATCCTTATCACCAATTCTTTCATTGTTATTTCAAAAAAATAATCAATCCAGCAATAACAACAGCCCCAATAATAATTGCAATCCACCAATTTCCTTTTATCCCTGTTGCAGGCTTCTGTATTGCACCAAGCACTGCTTTTATTAACGGGACATCTGCATCAGTATCATCCTTTCTCTCCCTTACTAAATCATAGTCTTCATTTGATACTGGCTCCCTGTCAATCTCCCTATGGATATACCAAAAGTTTTTCCCATATCTCCATAAGTATTTTGGATTTATCTTATGAACTTTGTTATTAACAACAATGATATTTCCAGAAACAATCTTGCAAACTTTAAACCTGATATCTCTTTTCTGCGTCAGATATTGTGTTACAACACTATCGGGAAGTTTGTTGGCTTTGTTTATGCTTTTTTTTGCTTTAAAAGGAAGCTTGAAAGGCTTTGATTTTTTCTCGTTAAGAGAATTCTCAAGCAAAGCCTGTCTTTCTTCCAGTTCACTTATTCTTGTCATCTTCTAAACAATCCTTTTTTCTTTGGTAGAGGCTGGAGATTCTGGACATTATACTTCCTTGATTTCTGCTGGTACTTCTTATTGCTTACAAAAAGTTCTGGAAGCCATCCATCCTTCGATGATGATGTAGCCAAAATAATCTCTGCCTGGTCGGCAAAGTACTTCGCAAATCCAGGGTGCCCTAATACATAAGCAATCAAAGCAATCCTCTGCATATCCCTAACAGAAATATTAAGCATCCCAAGCTCCATAGGATTAAGATTTCCTACCTTGCTTGAATCCTTTATCTTAATTACTTTCCAGAATAAACTGTAGAGATCATCTTTCTTAACTGCAGAGGGGAACATATCTTCAGAAATATCCTGCTGGGTATCTGATTGCTCTTCTGCTTCTTCCTCTCTATCGTCTTCTGTTACATCTTCCCCAAAATCACTGTCATATTCCTCAACCATTTTTTAGACCTCCTTACATCAATATTAATTTATTCTTCCTCCGTATTTTCCGTATTTTCTTCTCCCTTAGAAATATTGAATATTGAAGCAACAACAAAGATAAGACCCAATCCTACTGACACTATCGCTATCCCCCTTGTGTATAAATCTGCCAAGTTTCCAACTCCATAAATCATTGCATAAACTCCTGACAAGATAAATAATATTCCAGATAAGAATACTCCCCAATCAAAATCAAATTGAAAGCTTCCTATGAACAGAATAATAGAAGCTATAATTAAAACCAAGAACAATCCGAATCCTCGTGTATCTCCTGTAGGAGTTATCTTAAAATCAATGTTTTCACACTTTACAACTCCATTTTTATCTCCGCAGACATTATAAGAATAATCCCCAGCAATATCAGTATTGCAGAAAGTATAATTATAATCTGTTCCTGTTTTAGTCATGTTACTTCCTATAATCCAAACAGTTCCATTTCCTCCGCTTCTCATAACACTTGTAACATTTACATAAGTGCAATTGTCACATAATTGATAAAGATTCACACATTCATTTTGCTTGAAAGTTCCTAGCGAACTTGCAGAAATAAAACTGATAAAAAATAACATAATTATCAAAGAGAATATAAGTTTTTTCATATTGGACACCTCGTTCCAGAGCAATTATATAAACAACCAACAGGAATTGTTAATAGTTTAGTTCCAGCATCGTAAGTCCAGCAGTTAGCTGAAGGGGCTGTCCCATAATTATAACTCCAATTAGTTGAATTAAATGCACAATTATTGTAAATATCACAAGCATAACAATTCCAAGTTATAGGTCCTGTTGTGTTTCTTTCTATTGCTGTAAGCTCGTTTGTTGATACATGGCTTACATAAAGTCTATCTACAATATTATCATTAAAATCTTTAGCTAACCCTTTTTTAAGTTGTGTATCTGAAGTGTCCCCTATTGTTGTAAAAGAAATATTATATGTGTTTGTTCCAGTAGTTAAATCATATTCTGCAATTTGGTCTGGATTATTATAGAAATCAATAGTCCATAAAGTTGTATTGCTGACTACTAAATATTGATTATTTAATGGTCTGCTTGATGAAAATCTTGATATTTCTGTTCCATTCATGCTCCATATATGCCTGAATGTTGCTCCAACTCCACTTGTATAATTAGTTATCCATAAAGTCTGTCCATTATCGTTTGAATCTATCCCCCACATATAATCAGGAAGAACATAATTTCCAATATTATTCCCTGATTTATCTTGAATATAAATAGTCTGACTCACCCAATCAGCCATCCAAATAAAAGTATCATTGCTATAAACATCTTGAATATTTGTACCTGGAGAAGCCCAATTATTGACATTGCCACAAGTTGAATTTAAAATATAGGTTCTATCTGTTTGATAACCGGCAAATACCCAATGAGTAGAGTTTAATTGCTTCATTGACCTAGATGAATGATTGACTAATGAATTATCTAAATCACAATACTGCAATCCATCATAATAAGTTCTTGTAGGAAGGAAGCTGTAATTATAAACTGCTGATGTCGCACCTATTGCTGTTGTGTTTGAATTAGCTATCTCCCAAGCTCCCCCTCTTCTATTTGTATAAAATTTATTGGAAGCTAGATTTGAAGCGTCTGTTACATTGCAGGAAAGAGTTACATTTTGAGAAATATTATTGTAAGAATTGTTTGCAGGAGCGAGAAGATTAACAATTGGTGGGGTTGTTTCGGCTGTATAAGTCACATTCATATAAGGTCTTGATGAAACTGTTGAATGTGAGGAATCAGCAAAATCTCCAGAAGTCCCAAAATATAAATTTGTATCAGATGCTAAAGTTCCTTCTGTAAATGAACTTCCATCTGGGTCATTAAACCTGAATGAAGTGTAAGAATTTCCAAGATTGTAATCTGTGATAAATTGAGTAGTTACATTAGCACACCAAAACTTTCCTTCTGAAAGTATAGTTCCTCCTGTTTCATTAAGCCAATTATAAGCTGTTGTTGAATTTGTCATCTGGGAATTTAAAGTTCCCCAATCACCAAAAACCCAAGTTTGGTTGTTTATTCTAGACATATTTAAATCATTATCAGGCATTGTTGTTCCTGTGGCTGTTTCATTTAGGCATATTGTTACATTGTTTATTGTTGCCCCTGCTGGAATAGAGGTTATAAGCCATCTCATTTGAAATCCGTACTTTACTGGTTTTGTTCCTACAGTATTCCAGTTGTCTAAAGTTACATTTCCTGAATTTAGCTGGACTGTTGGGTCTAAGGATAATTTTCCTCCCTTGACATTACTTGCTATGTTTGTTACTATAATGTCATTTGGATTATCTTTATTAACGGAAAAGTTACTCTTAATTAAATCATCATAACTTAAATCAATTTGTTTTGATTTATTTATAATCTCAAATCCAATAGAACTTATTGTTGTGGATGGAGTTAAAGCTACACCACTAATATCAAAAGAATATTTCCAGTCAAATCTATTCTTTGTTATATTATTTGTAGTTGTTAAAGTTAAATCTTTAAGATAAACTTTCTTTCCTCCAATAATAGAATAAGGTCTTATAATAGTTTTAGTTCCATTAAATTCAAATATGAAATCTCCATTGGAATAATAGAAGTTTGAAAGGTCTGAAAATGTATGCCCTTGTTCATCTAGGAAAGCATTAAAGGAATAGCTTGTTTGAGTGCAGGTCTTTGTCTTTTCATCTGGATTTAATGTGCAAATAGTTTCTGATGTAGGAGTATAAATAACTCCACTTTGTTTTTGTTCAAATCCTTGTTCAAGCTGTTGCATTTTCCCTCCTAAACCATATTTTTCCTGAAGGTTTTGTATTTCTTCTTTTGAAGTATGTCCAAAAATCATAATACCCATTATGATAAGCCCCATCACTATTGGAATTGAAACTATAATAATTATTTTCCATTTCATCCTTGTATAAATACTCCTGTTGAATTTCTGCAAATCTCTCCAGATTGTAAGGCACTGCAATCTGCTAAAGCTAATTTAATTCTACTACCAATAGAAAGATTTGAATTAGTTACATTCAAATTTCCAGTTAAATTTCCACCAGTTAATAATAAATATTTTTTATTAAAATAAGTTTCATTGGCTTGGTTAAAGGTAGAGTTCCAGAAGGAATAAGGATTTGATATCCCATAATATAAAGTATCTGCATATGTTTTATTAAATAAATTGTTTGTGCTATTCCAATAACTAAACCCTAAAATATCCGATTTATTATAATAACTGCTTTGGTTTGCCGTCCATAAAGGATCTGATTCTGTTGTGCTTCCTCCTAACTTTGTTCTATTAAAATATAACCCCGAAGTATTTGCATACAATCCTCCTCCACCATTCCAGCTTAGATTTAATAAATGTCCTAAGTTATAATCAACCCCCCATAAAAAAGGATGGGTTGCATTTGATTGAAACTCTGCTTTTGTGCTTGTGATAAAATGCTGGGGAGTTAAGACACAAGTTCCTGCCGAACCAGTGCAAGTGCTTCCGTAAGTTCCAGATAAACTCCCAACAGTACAAGCTCCTCCTATTAATATTTCACAACCATTTCCTACATTACAGGTTGCTGGATTTCCGTCGCTATCACTATCATCACAATCTAATCTCGTTGCACTTGTGCAATTTCCAGCACTTGCAGAATAACATTGATTAAGAACTACTGTTCCTGTTGCACTCCCGCAAGAACTTCCAGCCAAAATCTCACACCCATCAGTATCTGTTGTTGAACCATCACAAGCAAAATAATTTGTTGTGCAAGTTGCAGAACAGGATGATTGATTAAAAACACTTGCTGTTGCTGTAGTTTGTGTATGTTTGTTATAACAAGTAGCATTTCTATCAACAAGATAACTTCCTCCATTATTACATCTTGGAGCACTTCCATCATCTGAAAAACAATCCATTACAAATCCTCCACTACAAGTTGTATCTGAACATGAATAATCCGACCCTCCACTTCCAGTTGTTGTTGATGAACTCCCAGGAGCAGTTAATATTGAAGTATCATAACAATCGGGATTGCCACATAACATTATTGGAGCACAACTGAATCCTGGATAAGCGATATTTGTTGCAGGACAATTTGATGGACTTGTAACATAATAAGCTGAACTAACAATTCCAATTAAACATATCATTCCAAATAATAAATAAATTTTATTCACCATGGTTTGCAACATCCTAGTGCTTTTATTTGATTACATGCCGTTAACCATCCCTGCCCTTCTGGAGATGTGGCTTTTGTCAATGCAGATAAATCCCAAAATCTTCCATAAGAAGTTACTGCAGATGATGTCCAAGACAAACAATCATTTGCATTAGCTAAATATCCTGGGGGTCCTCCAATTATCCAAAATGTTCCACTCCAATTTAAAATGGCTGAAACATTTTTAAATTGACTAGTTAAAATCATCTCTTCTACAGTGCACCAATGAGTTCCTGGATAAGCAGTATCACAAACATTTTTCCCATTACTATAATTCCCTAAATCATTTCCATCATAAGTTGTCGTTGTCAAATTCCAATAATAAGACTTTCCATAAGTTGAAATACCATAAGTGCTATTAACCCAATCCAAATCATTATTAATCTGGCTTCCTAAAATATCTGCTGGAGAATTTAAATTATCCCAATAGTTTGAAGAATTAACATTGATGCCATAATAAGCTCCCGATTGATTAACTGCTGTTTCCATTTCCAAAGTTGTATTAAAAGAATCTAACGCTTCTATTTCCGCCGTCGTATTCCCGTGCTTGAAAGTAGATTCATGCGTTCCTATTAAAGAATTAACAATAGAAGTAATAAAAGAAGTTAACCAAGATAATTTTATCCCAAGAATTCCTCCAGTTTGCTCCTCTAATTCTGTGGAATTAATCAAAGAAGAGTTATAATATCCCTTATATCTATCAAATGTTCCGTTGTCCACAACTCCCCATATCTCTACTGTGGTATTTCCCGTCTTAGTTCCTATTGGCATAAAAGTATTGTTATCGACAACTCCCCAGATTTCTAAGGTTGTATTTCCAACTTTAGTTGTTGCTGACATAAATGTTCCATTATTAACAACAAACCAAATCTCTTCTGTTGTATTTCCCCCGCCTCCTTGCTCGTCATTTCTGCACTTCCAAGTTCCGTTAGAAAAAATTCCATAGCTATAATTTCCTGCTAAACAATCATTCAACATATTTGTATGGTTGCCTTCCCAATTAAGGTCGCTGGTATAAGTTACTGTTGCGTTTATAATTGTGGTTGTAACTTCTTCTATGGGGAAATTAAAATTACCCTGGTTAAAATTATAAGAAGAAATAAAAAATAAAGAAAAAGTAATAACTATAGAGAGTATTGCAAAATTAAAAATTAATTTTGAATACACAAGTTCCTCCTTATACAACTCCTGCGTCTCTCAAACTTCCGTAGGTTACTGCAATTCCAATTCCAAGGATACCTAATGCAAAGAATCCTGGAACTAACTTAAGAACTGTTGCTCCCCATGAAGCTGCGTTGTATAGAGCACCAGTACTGCTTGCAGCAGTATTTACTTCTGAAGAAACTGGGCCTACTAAACTAACACCAATAAGGATGGAAACAAATCCACCTATTAATCTGCTTATCATTTTTCTGTTTTATCCAAGATTATTTAGACTACTCCTGCGTCTCTCAAACTTCCGTAGGTTACTGCAATTCCAATTCCAAGGATACCTAATGCAAAGAATCCTGGAACTAACTTAAGAACTGTTGCTCCCCATCCTGCAGATTGATACAACTGACATCCTGCTGCAGAACTTGTTGCTGGACTTCCACCAGTGCTTACACAATGTCCAGAAGAGTTTGTAGCTTCTGCTGCAGTTACAACTTCTGAAGAAATTGGTCCTATCAAACTAACGCCAATAAGGATTGAAACAAACCCGCCTATTAATCTCGATATCATCTATTCTTTTTATCCCTCCACGAGAAATAGAATATGGTTGTTGTTAAATACCTTCATAAAAATTTATAAAGGTTATTTAGTATATCTTCACATGGCAAATTGTCCGATTTGTGGTAAAGAATTAGTTGGTTGGCAAAAGTATTCATGCTCAAATAATAAATGTAAATGCAGAGTTTATTATAGAAAAAATAAAGAGATGTTTGTTCAAAAAGCAAGAGAGTGGAGTTTAAAAAATCCAGAAAAGAGAAAAGTTAGTTTAAAGAAAGCATTAACTAAATATTTCAAAAGCCAAAAAGGGAAAGATAAAATAAAAGAACTTTATGAAAAGCATAAAGTTCAATGGAAATGTAATGCTTTAACTAGGAGGGTATTAAAAAAAATCGTAAAAAGTAAAAGATGGAGTAAAAGAAAAAAAGAATTTGTTATATATACTTGGAAACCAAAACAAATAATCTTCCTAAAAAGAATATGCAAAGTCTGTGGCTCAAGAAAAAATCTAGAGCTTCATCATGAAAAGTATTCTCCAACTACAGATGAAATAAGAAAGGATATAAAAAATGGATTGATTTATTATTTATGCAGAAAACATCATAGGACATTGAATGGAATCCATTATCAAAAAATTTCTCAAGAAAATCCTAGTTCATAACCTTATAATCTCTAGGTATTAAATATCCCAAAGTGTCTCTTCCATAGCAAGTGCAAACTCCTTCCTGATAAAATGCCTGTTCATATTCCTTGCAGTATTCTATGTAATTTAATTATCATTTCAATTTCTCCAACTTTTGTTTAATTTCTGTGATTCTTTTATCAATTATCTTTTCTACTTTACTATGAACTGTTCCTTTTAAAATCCAAAACAAATCCTCTAAAAACTTCAACTCATCTTCTAAGGCTTGTTTTTTGCCTGATTTTTCGCCTATTTCAAATGATTTTATATTTATTATCATTTCAATTTCTCCCCGCAGAGTTTATCTATAATTTCTACATTGCTTCTTAATCTTATTTTTTCTTTCAATAATCTAATAAATTCTTTGATATCTGCTACACTTATCCATTTAAAGACATCTTCTCCTTCTATTTTCTCGCTTAAATTAAACTTTGTTGGGTTTGTCATTTCAATTTCTCTAGTTTTCTTTTCCATGCGTCGATTCTTTTCTTGGATAAACTTCTTCGTTTATTTCTCTTCTGTTCTTTTCTAGTTTCCTCTTCTTCCCTTCTGTCTTTCCAATAGCTCATATTATAATTTTATTTGTGTTTTCTTATGCCAACATTTCATACATAATCTCTCTGCTGTTCCAGCAGGTCTAAATTTCTTCCCGCACATTCTACAAGATTTAAGGAATCTTTTTTTTTGTTTCATTTTTCATTTGTTGATTATAAACTGCTGGGAAGTTAAGGGGTTAACCAAACTTTCTCAGCAGCTCACTCGCCTGCAAGAATGAATAGCGAGTATTAAATTTTTGTTATTTGTATTACTTCAAATTGCTGTTTGCCTTTGATAAGTCTTTTGCAAATCTTGACTCTCTTATTTTTCAAGGGAGACATTATCTTCAATGCCCTTATTAAAGTCCAGGCTGAAGTCATGATAACCATATCCTTTCCATCAACCAAAACTTCAAAGACATAGTAGACTGAATTCTGGTTTATCTCGCTTGGCAACTCCAATGGATCATCTGTCTTAAAAGTTACTTCGATAGGTATGTTGACTTCAAAGACTACTTTAGGAAATCTCTCCACATCTTTTGTTGGAAGTTTTTCCCATTGACCCGAAACAGGATAGACGGATTTTTGTTCTGCCATTGTTGTTTATTTCCTCCTTACAGCTCTATACTATGATGCCTCTATTTTGCTTTCAGAGACTTGCCAGTGATTTCTTTCTTATGTGTTTGATGAAACATACATGGCATACGATTTGGTTGTTTATATATCCAACCTTCTCAATTGGCTTTTTGCATTTTTGACATCTCATTTGTTTGGACCTTTAATTGATTTGAGATTAAAGTACTTGGATGAATAACTATCGGTTTTCCCTGGGCGATCTTCTGCTCCCGCTTTAGTTCTTTAAATCTATGGGTTACCTTATGCTGCATCAAAAGATACTGCACATGATTTTCAGTATATCCCTCGATAATCTTACCGCATTGCTTGCATTGTATTTTTTTCATTCCCATTCTCCTTCTTCAGTTTTAATTCCATGAAAGTTATCTATGGCCCTTAGTAAATCTTTAGCCTCTTGTAAACATTCTGTCTGCTCTGACTTTGGCAGTTCAATATCAAAAAAAGAATTCCGATTGCTAAGGACTCGTCCTTGAAATTTAATTAATCTGTCTCTTAATTCTTTTGGAAAATCTGGAGGAATCACTAAATCAAAAAGATGATCTCCAGCACCATTAAACCATAAAGCAACCGACATTCCTTCTTTAGATGATTGGATTTCTCTTTCAGCGTGAGCTAAGAATAAGCCTAAGTTATAACATAATCCTTTTCCAAATTCACTCGTTGACTTTGATTTCATGACACTACCAACCTATATGGGTATTTATATCTTTTGGTCATTGGTCATTGGTCATTAATTTTTACTCTTAAATGAAAAAGAAACCTTAAAAACTAAAGTTCATTGAAATGGAAACAATGGACTGGAACAAATGGGTTGGCAAGATTGTTTTCGTCAAGTTAGATGACGGGCAATTCTTTTCTAATTCAGAAATCTTAACTTATGAAGATCCCTTTATGTCTCTCACCGATAAGTATGGACTTCCTGCTGTGATTAATGTAAATCATATTCTAAAGATAAGGGAGGAAGGATGAAAATAAGATGTTGTGGAGATTGTGCAGTTGAAGAAGGGGAATTACATGAAGAAGGTTGTGACCAAGAAATATGTGGGATATGTGGTGCACAAGTCTTAGCATGGGGAAAGTGTAAAGGAGCAAAACCAGAACTTTATTTTGCTTCTCCTTTTTTTTGTCAAAGGTGCGGAGTTATTATGCCAGATTTATTTGTGGTATCTGATGAAGACTGGAAGTTCGTATGTGGAACAACATATCCTTTAAAATGTGTTCTTTGTAAAAAATGTTTTGAGTTTATTAAAAGTAAGAGGAGAAAGAAAAATGCTTCTTGCAAATAAAAACAATCAAAGAACTAGAGCATCCCCAAATAGTAAAGCCATTTGTCCATTATGTAATGAAGAAGTTATAGCTAAATGTGGAGAGATAAAAATTTGGCATTGGGCTCATAAAGTAAATTTTACTTGTAAAGAATTTGAACCAGAAACAGAAAGGCATATAGAGATGAAATTATTTTTTAAAGATAACTTCCCAAATTTTGAATTGGAATATAATTTAGGTTGGGCAATACCAGATTTATTTGATAAAAATAGGAAAATAGCAATAGAGGTTCAACACAGTAGATTAAGTAAAGAGAAATTTCTTGAAAGAACCATAAACTATAGAAAAAATGGAATTCATGTTTTATGGATATTTGATTGTTTTTTATTAAAAGAAAATGTTCCAGATTTTTTAAGGAAGGCACATGAACTTTATTTTGGCAGAATTTATATCTATCATAATAAAAATATTACTCCTTTACATTTTAAAAGGAAGGAAAGAGTAATAAAGATAAATACGGATTTCTGCGACATTATTCCAGAATATTATGATGAAGCAGGAAATGAATTTATTACAAGCACTTACAAACTTAAAAGAGAATTTTATTTTGGAAATGAAATAATAAAATTTAATCTAATCTTAGTAAAAAATAATTGGAAGGAAAATGACTACTTAATTGCAAGATTCACTGACAGGAAATTTTGGTAAAATGGAAGAGGAAGAAAAAGAACATCTTAACTGGAAACAGAGGAAAGCAATTGAATTAGAAAAGAAACTCCCAGAGTTAGCAGCATATCTTAAAGAAGATGGAAGAAAAGACCAGGCAGAAAAAGTTGTCATAGATATTATATCAGAAGAAAAAGAAATAGAAGAATTAAGGAAGAAAGAAAAAGAGGAGAAAGAGATACAACTTTATGAAGGCTTACAGAAAGAATATAACCAAAGAGATATCGAACCTAATGAATTATACTTATTAAGAATGAATGTTATCTCTTTATTAGCCCAGAAAGAAAGAAGAGAGGCGACAGAAATAATAGTTAAATATATTAAAACAACCGAATACATTTACACAACAAAAGAAGATAAGAAACCTGAAATGTGGATTTATTGTAATGGTGTATACAAGCCACAAGGAGAAAGTTCTATCAAAGAAATCTGCAGGAATATATTAAAAGAAAATTATACAGAATGGTTAGCCAATGAAATTATAGCAAAAATTCAAGTAGATACTTTTATTCCGAGTGAAATATTTTTCCAGAATAACTATTTACAAGAAGTTCCTTTAAACAATGGCATTCTAAATATTCAAACAAGAGAACTTCTTCCCTTCAATCCTAAAAAGATATTCTTCAACAAGCTTCCAGTTAATTATGATCCAAAACAAACCTGCCCAAATATAGAGCAGCATTTTAAAACTGTTTTAAAGAATGAGGAAGATACGGAAGTAATGTTTGAAATTTTTGGGTTCTTTTTATATAAAGACTATTTCATTGAGAAGGCAATCATGTTTGTAGGTGATGGGAGAAACGGAAAAGGAAAAACCATTGAATTAATGAAAAGGTTTTTAGGAATAGAAAATTGTGCATCTGTTCCTTTAAATGTCATGGTTGATTTAGCTGGGTTTAGAGTTTGGGATTTGTTTGGAAAGATGGCCAACCTTGCTGGAGACCTTTCTTCAAATGCTTTGAAAGAAACATCAATACTTAAACAAACTACTGGAAGAGATTTGATAGGGGCAGACAGAAAGAATAAAACCACCGTGAACTTTGTTAATTATGCAAAGCACGTATTCGCCTGTAACGAACTCCCAAGAGTCTATGATTTTTCCAGGGGCTTTTGGGAGAGATGGATTCTATTTGAATTCCCTTATACTTTCGTAAAAGAAGAAATATATAATGATTTAAGGGATAACTTAAATTATAGAAAAATGGACCCATTCATAATAGATAAACTAACTACAGAAGAAGAACTATCTGGCTTATTGAATAAGGCCTTAGAGGGATTGCAGCGAATCTTAAAAAATAAAGACTTTAGTTATTCTATTGGTGTTGACAAAGTAAAGAAGTTCTGGGTTAGAAAGTCAGATTCCTTTACTGCTTTCGCTATGGATCATTTAGAAGATAATGATGAAGGAGTGATTACAAAACCGCTTTTAAGAAAATTATTTAACAGGTACTGCAAGAAGCATGGAATAAAAGGAACTTCAGATAAAAACATTAAGGTTGTTTTAGAGGAAATGTTTGGAGCTTCTGATAGGCAAGCCAGTGATGGAATAAGGATTTGGGAGGGAGTTCGGTTAAAAGAAAACTCGGAGTATAAGTATGCTCTTGGAAAACTCTTGGAAAAATAACATGAATAACATAGGTTTGTACCTTGCTCTAGTAAATAAACATATAGACCGAAGTAGAAGTGCCTGTTTTCCTGTGATTTTTCCAAAAAAGACAGAGACAATTCGCGCGTAAGACGCGTACTCGCGTGAATATAATTCACGCGAATAAGTATGCGCGTGTGAATACGTGCGCGCGAAGTATAAGAAGTAAAAAGGACTTTGTATGTAAATCCTAATAAAGATGTTCAAATGAAAAAAGCAAAAGTATTTATAGTAAGTAACTTACTTATTAAGTATGAAAACAATAAACATAACATTCACAGATGAAGAACATAAAAACCTAAGTGAGTTCAAAAGAAGAATTAGTTGGCATGATTTTATTCTTTTGATGTTAGTGCATTGCATCGAATCACAGAAAAGAGGAGACTTTGAAATTTATAATGGCAAACAAGAAAAAGAACATTAGGTTATGGAATGCAAAGTTCTATTTCTCCCAATCACCAAAGAATTGCAAAGGAGAGCTTGAATTGTTTTGGAAATGAAAACAATAGATATACAAATAAGGATTGATGAAGTAACAGGCAAGTTAGCTGTTGCAAGAAGCTGCAAAGGTTTTGATCCTAAAAATATTTCACATCAGCTTGAGTTGTTGGGAGTAATGGATACTCTTGTTCAGCAGCAGCAGGAATTAATAAAAACTTTAGGAAGGGTAGGTAAGGTCTTATGACTAAAAAAGCTGAACTAACAAAAGAATTTGGCTTTTTAAAAGTTAATGGCAAGTATTATGAATTCAATGATAAAGCCATTGGCAGAACTTCTTATTTGGAAGTAAGTACAAAAGAAGTAAAAGCAAGATTAAATCTTATTAATGAAATTGTAATTAAGTTAAAAGATGGCTTGGATAAAGATGCTGTCCTTAGAGAAAGTTTATCAAAATTACCTAAAGATTATTTACATACAATTCATAATGCTCTTTATAATTCAAAGAGAAAAAGTAAACCTAAAACAAGAGAACACCATTGCGTTGATATGAAAGTAGGTAAGATGGTTATTCCAATTGTAGATTAAAGATGGCATTTAAAAAAAAGAAGCTGACAACACCACAGCAAAATGCTGGCTGGGGATTAATCTTTAGGCTTAATGACTTATGGAAAGAGGTTGAGGGCCACGCACCTAAAGGAGATTATGATATGTGGAACTTTAAGCTAGATAGAATCTGGTGTAATCTTCTTTATAGGAATGTTGTAGAAATAGAAAGAGATAAGAAGACAGGAAAGATATTTTCTATAAAACTTGACAAAGATGACCTGGAGGAAAAAGAATTCTTAGATAATCAAATATCAAAATGCAAAAAGGAAATGAAGTACTGCAAGGATGAAGAAGGAAAGATAATTAAATCCAAATATCTTACTGCTAAGAGGATGCATTATAATGCTCTCATGTTAAAAGATGTATGGTTGCGAAAGTTTATGAACAAGCTCAACTTGTATCTCCAGGAGATTGAATTTGACCCAAGCAAGGCAATCTATGGAGGAAGATGACATTAATTCGTAGATTATTTCCAACAGACCAGCAGAAGGATTGGGATACTTTGCAAAAGCTATTCCATGATGCAAGGCAAATGTCAGGATTAAGAAGAAGAGAATATCTAAGAGCAGAAGTTTATCCTAGACTAAAAGAATATTGTGAATCTTATAAAACTAAATATGATATGATAAATAGACCGTGATAAAAGATAATGAAATAATCCTGTTAGTAATTCTTATTGCTGTATTGGGAATCATCTCTGCATTAACTCATGCTAATATTTTAGATTCTATACTTGGATATATCATTGCAGGAATTGGGCTTTTAATTTTTATTAGAATTCTGAAAGGGGGAACAATAAGAATGATGAAACAATATAAGTGCATTGAAGTTCAAAGAAGAGTTGAGGATACAGAAGATAGCATCAACCGATTAGCTAAAGATGGTTGGAGAGTTGTATGTAGTTATGCTGAAGGCAGATGGATAATAATGGAAAGAGGAGAGACTTGGTGAATGGTATTAAAACTTTGTCCACATTGTGGAGTTAAGCTTCTTAAATTAAATTCAGAAAAGTTTTTATGCCCGAATTGTGGACTGATTGATTATGATAATGAATTGGAAGATGCAGAAGATAAAGAAAATAGAAAGAGGTATTATATAAATTAACTTATGGTATTAGTAACAGACTTGCAATATTACATGGATAAGAATCTTCGTGCAAACTTAAAGGAGATTCCAAGATTTCTAAGAAAAAGTTATGATTGTGTTATCATTGTTAGTGGAAGAGGCAAGGTTCGTGTTGGAAAATCTACAATGGCAGACCAGATTGCATATTATGCGGCGTGGCTACTCGCAGGTGGGAAGACGAAGCCAAAAAAGGAGAAAGTCGCATTTGATAACACCAACATTGTGTTCTCTCCAGACCAACTTGTTCATCTTGCACAAAGTCTTCCGAAAAAATCAGTAATTGTTTATGATGAAGGAAGAGCAGGTCTTGATTCTATACGGGCAATGGAAAATATTAACAAAGGTATGATGGATTTCTTCCAGGAGTGCGGGCAATATCAGCATGTTATCATAATTGTTCTTCCAAACTTCTTTAGATTGAGTGAAGACATTGCAGTTCCAAGAAGTTTGTTCTTAGTTGATGTTCATCATGATTCAAAATACAATCGTGGCTACTTTAAATTCTATAATGAGATACAAAAAGAATATTTATATGTGTGGGGAAAGAAAAAGTTAGGAACTTATGCAAAATATAATTCCACTACTCCAAGTTTTAACGGAAGGTTCACAGATTTCCAGCCAAACATCGACGTTGCATTGTATGAAAAGCAGAAAAGAGAAGCATTGGTTAAGAAACAGAAAAGAAAAGCAACTGATACCCGACAAATTGTTCAAAGAAATAAAGGAATCTGGGAATTACACCGTTTAGGATACAACATTTCACAAATTTCTGTTACACTTGGGTTGGATAGAAAAGAAGTTGCAGAAATTGTAAAAGATTTTCAGGAAAAAATGGAAAAAAGAAAGAAATTAGATAGTTCCTCTATTGAAATGGAAAGAGAAACAGAAGAGCCAGAAGAACCGACATCTTTAACCATCCCAATGATTCCACAAACCCCTTGAAAGTGCAAGAGAAAGCCGATATTTGAGGGTTTTGAGTCGTCGCCTTCCTTTTTATCTATGTAATAGTAACAAACTATTATCATGATTGCCTCTATAAGGTCTAAAAGGGTTAAATTTGGGTACCTGGACAGGAAATGAAGGCCTATTTATTAATATGGTGGCTTCCAGTGGAATCTTTTGCCTCCACAGGGCTTAAAAGGGTTAAATTTAAGCTCTTCCATCGGAAGCAAAGAGGTATGGGATTGATTGTCTCTGCAAACAATTAAATTAACTGTCCGCCTTAAATTGCAAATTATTGTCCTTCTTTGGATACACCTTCCTGCATTCAAAATATACAAGTAACCAGTAGTAACAATTAACAAATAATAGGATTGGGAAGCAGTAGTAAAAAAGTAAGATACTATTAATAAGAGATGGCTTAAAGCAAGAGGTCTTAAAACAATAGGTCTTTATAAAACTCTTTAAACCTTAAACTCTGAAAACTAACCTTAAAGATTTTAAATATAACTAACCTTAAAGGGAAAGCATAGTAGTTTTAAAATCTCTTAACACTAAGATTTTAAACCTATATACTGCAACACCTATAAACTTATAAAGGGTTTATGTGTCTATTAGACATACCTATATAGGTTAATAGGATATAGGGTTAAAACAAAATGACAACACAAACAGCAATGGAAGTTTTAAAATGATAAACTATATAGTTAATGCTTTTAAATGGTTTGATAAAATAAACGGAAATACCTACCACGCTGTAAATATTACAGATGTAAAAACAAATAAAATTATTTTTAGTAGTGGTTTAACTTATGGTTACGGAGAACAATATATATATACAGCATTAGAGGGTTTAATTGAATTAGGTTTGTTTAAAAAAGAAGATATACATAACCACGAATTAATAAGAAATTTAATTAATTTTTCTGTTAATGAGAATAGTTTAAAAAGAGATTTAAAAAAAATAGAGGTTATAAAATAAGATGGCTACACAAACAGACGACTTAACACTTAAAGACTTAAACCAATATTACGGCACGGAAGGATACCATAATGTAATGGGTGTTAATGTTACCGACGGCATAGCATACATTATAAAAAATGGCTATTCTTGGTTTGTTACTGATTTTATAAGTTTAGTAATTACTAAACACGAAAGCATTAAAGACGAGGAATTTTTAAGTATTAAGTTAAAACTTAATGCCGACGAACATAAAGCAATAATGGAAGTAACAGACGGCAACGACAAAATACTTTATACTCAAAATTACGAATACACCGACGCAAAGAAAGAATTAAACTTATTTTATACTGACGGCGTTTTATTGTTGTCAGGAGAATATTAGAAAATGGAATTTGATATAAACGGAGAATATACAATTTTTGAAATATCTTCTATGATGGGGTTTAGTGTTAGCAGAAAGATAATAATAACAGGAAAGCAAAACGATAGATATACTTTTAAATTAAAAGGAAAGAGAAAACAATTTTATTTAAACATCACAAACACAACAGCAGTTTTTAAAGGTTTTAATATTCCTTTTTATGTAGATAGTGACGAAGAAAACACAATAAACGGAACTAAAAGTTTTCACGGCAACGCTTGTTTAAATTTTGTCGGTAAAGCAGAAGATATAAAAAATTGGATTGATGAAAATAATTTAAATGAGAACTTAAACAAAGCCGTTATTCTTGCAGTTGAAAATAAAGTTTATAGTGTTGTTTATCCTGACATAGCAAGAGAACGATTAAAAACAGAAAATCACGCAGTAGTAGAAAGCATATTAAGAAAACAAGAACAAGAGGTTTTAATATGATAGAAAAAACAGCAATACAATTTTATAAAAACATAGAGAAAGAAAAAGATAAATATAAATTAGTTAATGGCTTATTTATTGTTCAATATTTAGATAGTGAAATAAGTTTTTATATCGGCGATTTCTTAAAAAAGAATAGTGCTTTAAATGAAACTTCTATAAATAAAGTTATCATAAACCCAAATACTTCTTTAAAATATAACAAAAAGAAAAATATGGCTACTACAAGTTTGGGGTTTTGGAAACCTTTAGGAATTAAATTTATAGAAACATCAATAAAGGATATTTTGAAATGACAGAGCAAATTATCGGTGTTTTGTTAATTCTTTTTGTCTTAATTAAATATTGGATTAAAATGTAAAATGGAAGTTGAAATTTTGGAAGCAAGAAAGGAAGATACAGAAAAAGAAATAAAAGAACTTAATAGCATAACTAATAATTTGCTTTTATTGGAATTTGGAACAGCAGAATTTTTAAAAAAAGATTTTATCAAGAGGATTAATTCAGAAATAGAATGGAAAGAATTAATTTTAAGTGAGTTGGACAGCTCTATTAATTTTAAAACTTATGGCTATCACTATCCCCCAGAAGTCGAGGATATGAACGAGGATTTAATTAAAGGTATTTCTCCAAAGGATTTAAAATAAAATGAAACTAAAAGAAAAATTAATTTGTGAAGTATGCAATAAGAAAAGCGAGTTTGTAAGATTTGAAGGTAGCGAAGAAAAAAATATTTGTGATAATTGTTTATATAAATTAAAAGAACTGAAAGGGGGTAAAAAGTAAAATGGTTTTTTATAGTTTAAGAGTAGGGAATTTTTTTATAAAATATACCCCTCTAAAATCAAGAGAAATTGATTTTCCTTATTGTGATAAAGACGGAAAACCTTTAAAGCGAGTTGTTGAGGGAAAAGGCACAGCTTATTTTATTGATGATGAAGGAAAGAAAAGCGAAAGCAGTTTTAGATTAATTAATGGTAAAGCTATGGCTAAACTTTCAAGAACTACCGAAGTAACCAATTATAAAGAAGTCAATAACGAAGAAGTAGAAGATTTATTGACGGAAAAATGTTATTATGTTGATTGTGATTTATTGCTTAATGAATTGCAGGACAGCAACAAGTCGTTAAAATTTGGCTTTACTTTTGGTAATGGTTTTAAAGTGTATAAGGCATATATCCATACTTCAAAACTTTATCCTAATTGCTTGTTTATGTCTTGTGGAACTACGCAGAAAAGCGAAGTTTTAAGCGAGATTGCAGAAATTAAAAAGCAAAGCAAGAAAGCACAGCAAATAGACTTAACTATTTCAGGAATAGAAAGAGCAAAGGTAGAGGACTTAATACAAATTTAAAAATGGTAAAATGTCAATTTTGCGAGAGAGAAGTCGGAAAAGGTGATATAGTAAGCATAACCGACGGCGAAACTTTAAGGGAAGTTTTAATCTGTGAGGATTGTGATACACAATTAGAATGGGATAGAGTGCAAATCCAACAATTAGAGCATATTTAATTTATTTTTTTTATTTATATTTAAAAGAAAACAAGAAAAACATAGGAGAAAAAAATGGAAATAAAACAAATACAAGAAACGATAAAAGAAAACAATAAAAAGTTAAGTGGTAGTTGTTGGTTACTTAATCAATATCCTTTAATTAAAGAAAGATTACAGCAAGAAAATTATTTAAATTTTGATAATTTAAATGAATTTGAAGTTAGAAGATTTGTAGAAGAACAAAAAGATAAGAAAATTGTAATTTTATTAAGATTAAATCCAAAATTAAAACCCACAACACCAATAATTTTAGTTGATGAGATGGCTACTTATTACCCTCAATACGAGTTATTTAGAGAAAGTTTAAATCCAACACCTTTTGGTTGGATAGAGATATTCCATAATTTTAAAAAATGATAACCCAAAGCGATTTTATGTTATGTAATAGAATAGAAGAAAAGGATATTAATAATCTTAAAGGAAATTGGTTGGCTAATTTGAAGCTGGATGGAGAGAGAATAATTGTTTTTAAAAAAGGAGAGAGTATTTTTTTATTTAACAGGAGAGGAATAGATAAATCTTTATGCTATCCAGAAGTAGCAGAAGAGTTAAAAACTATTCAAGGTGATTTTATCTTTGATGGCGAAATTATAACAAGAGATGGGAAATTTAATTCTTTACAGCATAGAAGCCATTTACAAGATAAGCAGAAGATAATAACAGCAAAAGAAAATTATCCTATTATCTATATGATATTTGATATTTTGAATTTTGATGGAATGGATTTAAGAAGCAATACTTTAAAAGAGAGAATAAAACTTCTTTCTTTATTTGATTTTGAGGGATTAAAGAATGTTGGTTTTGTAACTTATGAAGATATTAATGATTGTTTGAGTTATGCTAAAAAATATAACTGCGAGGGGATAGTCATTAAAAATATGGATAGCACATATCAAAATAAAAGAAGTAACGACTGGCTAAAACTGAAATTCTTTAAGGAAGATGTTTTAAGGGTTGTAAGATATACGGAAAATAATGCTGGGATAAGATGCGAAGATGAAAAACTTAATGCCGTGCAAGTAAGTGGGCAACAGCATAGAGAAGTCAAGAAAGCTATAGATGAAGTTGGTTTTTGCGACATAACTATTTCATATTTGGAAAAAACAGCGAATAATAGATACAGATTTATAAGTTATAAAGGAAAAAGTTAAATGGAACAGCAAATAAAAAAACGAAAAGGAATTATTACTATTGATTATTGCAATAATAAAGAAAATCCTTTTAGTGTTGATTTTGATGGTTGGAATGAAGGAAGTGGTAGCCCATGCAAAGACGAACAGGAAGTTAAAGAGCAAGTGGAAAATCTTATCAAAAGGCACAGCGACAAATATACTTTAAGAATAATTGATAAAAGAGGGGAAAAAGAAACAGAAATTAAAATAATTCCTCAAAAAGAGCAGTTAGTAAATACGGAAATCCAGAAAACAGAGCAACAGATAAAAGAACAAATAATAAAGGATTTCAAAATGGAAGAAGAATTTAAAATTCCTATGGAATATACAAAGGCAGTAGCAAGAGGTTATCACGACAGCTTTATTTTATTTGGAAAGCAAGGACAAGGGAAAACTACAATAGTCTTAAAGACATTAGAAGAAGAAAAAGCAAATTATATTTATCATAGTGGAATTTCAACACCAAAAGCTCTTTATGAATTCCTTTATGAGAATAGAGAGGGAAAAGTCATAGTTTTTGATGATTGTGCAGGATTAATTAATAATCTTTATGCTGTAAGTATTCTTCTTTCTGCTATGTGGAGTGCAACAGAAAAAAAGGTTATAACTTGGAATTCTACTAAAAGCACAATTCCAAAATTTATTTTTAACTCAAGGATTATAGTTATTGCTAACAAATTGCCTAAAACTGATTATGCTGATGTTGTTTTGTCAAGATGTCTTGTTTATAATCTCAATCTTAATTATTCACAAATTATAAATATAATGTATGCTATTGGAAATGGGGAGATTGTGGATTATATTAGAGAAAACAGCTCTGAGGCTACAAAACACTTTGACTTGAGACTTTTGAAGAAAGCAGAAAAGTTTTATGCTTATGATAAAGAAAATTGGAGAGAACTAATAAAACCTATGTTAGAAACAGACGAGGAGTTACAGCTTATATTAAGTGGATTAAAAGATAAAGATTGGTGTGAAAGGACACATTTATCAAGAGCTACATATTATAGATATAAACAAAGTCTCAAAGTCTCACAAAATCCCAAAATATAAAGAAAAGAGGCATTTTTATATATGAAATGCCCAAAATGTCAAAGCAATATGCAAACAGATATAGAGAACCATAGATACATCTGTGAAAATGAGAGCTGTAAGAATATAGTTGAATGGGTTATAAATGGCGAAAAGGAAAAAGAATAAGCACAGATTTTTAAAATTCCTTAAGTTTACTATGGGATTTCTTCTTATTCCAAATCAATTACATAATTTCTTTCCTATTGTTAACTTTAATATGGTGGTTGGTCTTATGCTTATAGGGAGTGGAATTCTTTGGGCTTTTTATGGTAAGAAGGTTTGGGAATAATTCCTAAAAGATTTCATTTCCTGCTTTTTTTGATTATATTCCCCTTTGTAACAAAGTTTATATATAATCTTTATCCTAATACATTTTAAATAGAAATATTTAAATAGTAGGATTAAAGATTAAATTTAGAATGGAAGAAGAATGGTCAATCAAAGGGAGAAATTGAAATGAAGGTATTTATTCACTATCTAGATAGAGATTATATAAAAGGAAAAGATATAGATGTTGCTGGTTTCTTTGAATTAATCAAAGAAGGAAAGAATTTCATACTCATTAAAAGTGAGAAAAATTTGATAAGGATACCTTACCATAGAATAATAAAACTGAAAGGAGGAACTAATTAAGTTATAAGAAATAAGATGATTTTAGAAATACTTTTAATAGTTGCTGCTGTTATTATCTTCTTTTCCTTATTGAGTTTAGGTTGGAGCATTTCAACTTACAACGGCTTTGTAGGATTAAGACAGGATATAACAACACAATGGTCAAATGTTAAAACAGAATATCAAAGAAGATTAGATTTGTTCTATAATTTAGTTCAGTCAGTTAAATCTTATAAAACTCATGAGAAATCTACAATAACAGAAGTTATACAAATGAGATCTCAAGGATTGCATGGCCCGACAAAAACTCATGAAATAAAGAAGCTGAAAGGATTAGATAATCTTTTCTCCAGGCTTTTGGCAATATCTGAAAACTATCCTAATTTGAAAGCTGATGAACAGCATAACAAATTAATGGAAGAAATAAGATTTACTGAAGACAGAATCAATGTTGCAAGAACAAGTTACAATGATATTGTAAGAACATACAACACTAAAGCAAAAGTTTTTCCAAGCAACCTGATTGCAGGAATGTTTAAGTTTAAGACAGAGATTTATTATGAAGTCGAGGAAGAGACAGCAAATAAATCTCCAAAGATAGACTTGAATTAAAATGAATACGGTTTGGATAGTTGCTTTGAGTATTGTAGCTGTAGGTTTATTTATTTTTCTTTTTTTAACTTTTAAAGCAGTAAGAAAACATAAGGCAATAAGAAAGTATGAAGAGCTAAGAGAAAAATTATCTGTTAGGGAAGCTGAAGAAGAAACAGGGATTACAGAAGAAGAAGCAGAATCTTATGGAGGATTTAGTTTAGGGAATATTGTGGGTGGTTTTATTACTATAGTAATTGGAGTTTCTCTTGTTCCCATAATATCTAAAGAGATAAATCTTGCTAATTCAACTAATATAGTAAGTCCAACAAATAGCACAATTTTAAAATTAGTACCTATCTTTTTTGTAATTGCCATAGTTGGAATAGCTATTGGTATTGCTAGTTCCTCTTTGAGAAAAAGTGGATTAATTTAATATGGAACAAAAAGAGGAAAAACCCTATAAAATCATAATGAGGAAGAATGGAAGAAGGTATAGGGTGAGATTCCATCGAGATCGTTATTTTTATCCTTCAGAGTGGGTTAAATTTTATGATTGTTTGAAAGACAGGCAGAAGTTCACTTTTGAACTGCTTCTTGCAACAGGGGCCCGTATAAACGAAATTAGGCATATTAAGATTGAAGACATAGACTACGAGAGAAATACCATCTTATTGAGGGTTACAAAGACAAAAGCAGCTAAGGGAGAGAGCCATCCTAGACCAAGAACAGTGAGCATAAGTTCCCAGATGATTAAGGTATTAAAGAAGTGGATCAGCCAAAATAAATTAAAAACTGGCGATTATCTTGGGGTTCTTTCCACTCCTGCAGCAAACATAGCTATGAAAAAGGCTCTTATTAAAGCAGGGATAAAAGATTGGAAGATGTTTTCTGTCCATAATGTCCGAAAGACCCATGGAAACTGGCTAAAAGCTCTTGGGGTTGAAGGAATAGAGATTTGTTTGAGATTAGGTCATGATATGAATACTTATCTTCGTTCTTATGGCTCTCCCGATGTGTTTAATTATGAAGATTTGCAGAGAATGAGATTTTTACTTGGAGATTTATATTTGAATACTAAATGGAGAAGATGAGAAAAGATAAAAAAGCAGATAGATTGTATGAGATTGAATGGTATTTAAAGAATAGAACTAGATTATTAGAAAAGGCAAAAAAATGGAGATTAAAAAACAAAGATAAATATAATTTGATTTATAATTACCTTACTATTCCTGAAACCTTATTATTAAATTTAGATAGAAACTTCAAAGAATTATTGGAGATTGAATTAAAATTTGTTGATCATTGGATAAATAATGAGAAGTGCAACTGTGCAAAGCAGCCAGATATACAGAGTAGGAGAATCTCTCTAAGTTGTGAACATCTAAAAGAAGAATTAAGTAAAAAAACAAAAGAAAAAGAAAAAGAAATAAACCTAAAATCCGACGCTTTGAAATTAAGGAATTTGTTTAAGATTCAAAGAGATCTGAAGAGATTTCATACTCTCTAATTCTAAAATTTTATTCTGATTCAAAAGATTTATAGAAAAGAAAGCACATAAATTAGCAATACCTAAAGGACAAATATGCCAAGAAAAAATTGACTTCTAATGGTTTAGAATAATCCTCATGGTGCTTTATAATAGCAGGTTTGATATTACATTATGTTTAGATTGCCATCCACATCATTAAAAAAAATCAATTAAACCTAAAAATATAAAAAGGAATTAACCTTTTATCTAATAGGCATTTTAGGATAAAGAGGATAGAGGAGGGATGAACAATTTTTCGCCAAGACTTTTAACCTATTTATTTCCCCTCCTCTTTATTTTACATCTGCTGTCTTCGTCTCCAATTTAAATTCCAAATTTTCTAATTAAATGCCCTCCTTTGTAAAAAAGACAAGTCTTTGGATTTTAAATGGTTTATGAAGAAAAAATATAGATAAGAAATATTTATAAATGCCATCTACTACTATAGAATATGGTAGAAGAAGAGAGAAAGATTTTTCGTTATGAATGCAAGCATTGTGGGAAAGTAATTGAATCTTTGTATAAAAAACAAGCAGAGATAAATTTTGCAACCCATTTATTGACTTGCCAGGATAAAAATAAGAAAAAGAAAGAGGAAAAATAATGATCCCTTTAAGGTCACACTCTCAAGAGCAGGAAATTTATAAAATTCGGGAGATGTTGAATAGTGAAGAATTAAAATTGAGGACAATTGAACGCTATGTTCTCTTGGAATATTTAAAGAGTTTAGAAAAATGATAGGCTGTTTTGGAGGAACTGAAGGCTGGGCATGCTCTATGTCTTGGTTAGTTATGGTTGTATTATTTTTTGTGGCGGCAATTGCCAGAAAGCAGCTTGGAGAATGGGCCAACATTAATTTCTCTATGATTGGTGGAATAGCTATGGGAGAAATAGCATTTATAATTTTTCTTTATGTTTTTAATGGATTGAAGATTCCTTTTCTTATAGGACTTGTAGGAGTTTTCATAGGGGGATTTATAGGCTCAATCTGGGATCAAAGTGGTGGAGAGGGAGGATTTGAATGACAAACCCAACTAAAGAAGTTAAAGCAAAAGTAGCGAGAAACACCAATATTCCAGAAAGTTATGCTCGACAACTTAAAGAAGCTAAAATAGGAGAAGGGATTTTGCTTGGGATAATTTGGAACGATGCTTGGGATTTGTCTGGAGAACCCGATGAAGTCAAAGAAGAATTAGGACTAACTGATGAAGAGTATAATTATTTAAAGAGGACATTAAATAAATCTTATTTTGAAAAATGAAAACCCCAACTAAAGAAATAAAGAAAGAATATTTGAAAACAGACGATAGCCAGACTTGGAAGTCTTGTTTATTTTGTGGTGGAGAGTTAATCCAAGTTAGGAAAGCATTGTTTACTTGTTTAAAATGTAATCAAGAATATATTGCTGATGAAGAAGATATGAAAGAAGATAAACTATTTAAAATAATAAAAAGATGACCA
>Ga0315274_10001113_pt1 | contig 41635 bp, 26 predicted proteins | sample YL17G02_20_MG_FD_203700 | JGI IMG/M metagenome (GOLD analysis project Ga0315274, IMG submission 203700) | Sediment microbial communities from Yellowstone Lake, YNP, Wyoming, USA - YL17G02_20 | ecosystem: Environmental > Aquatic > Freshwater > Lake > Sediment | place: USA: Wyoming | collected...
AAAAAGCCTGGCGCAATCCGGCCGCTTATGACTACCAGCCGACTTTGGTGAACCCTGAGCTCGGCATCGCCGCGGTCAAGGTTAGAGGCGTGGGTTGCACTCCCGGCAGCATCATCCGCCTGACCGCTTACATCCCCGGGGACATGGAATACCTGATCCCCGGCCAGCGGTTACCCGCGCGATTGACCGTATCGCCAACCCCTATTGGCATTACCGTGGGCGGTACGCCGCCTACCTGCGAAACGGTCGCCATTGATCCTGCCAGCGCCACCATTCCCGAGCTTGGCAGCGCGCAATTCCGCGCGGTCTGCTCCATGAGCGATTCAACCACCGTGGACTGCACCGCGGCCGCGACCTTCGGCGTCACCGGCGATTTGACCCTGGGTCCCAAGACCGCGACCCAGGAAGTTATCGCGGACCATATCCCCGGCGAGGCCGGCGGCTCGGGCATGGTTACCGCCAACAACGCGGCTTGCGTAACCCCGACCGCCACTCCTGCCAGCGCAACCGTTACCAACGACGAGATCGTGTCCTCCCTGGCCGTGAATCCAAACCCGGCAACACTAAATGGAGGAGAGACCATTTCCTTCACCGCCACCTGCACGCTTAGCGATTCTTCCACCGCCAACTGCACGGACTCGCTCATGGAAACTCCCACCCTATGGACATTCACCGGAGCGCTTACCCAACTGACTCCTCCCAACCTGTTCCAAGGCAACCAGGAAGGCGGCACCGCAACCGTTACCGCAACTTATGACGATGGCATCAATCCTCCGGCTTCGGATTCTTCACCGGTCACCATCACTGACGCTCCGCCGGAAACAATTATTACTTCAACCCCTCCCAATCCGTCCAACGACCCGGTCCCGAGCTTTGAATTCACCTGCAACGAACCCTCGTGCACCTATGAATGCAAGCTGGATACCGAAGCCTGGATTTCGTGCAGTTCCCCTTTTCTCACATATCCCGAATATTGGATCGCGACCACCACCGGAGCGCCTGTGGCAAGATATTTCCATACCGCTGTTTGGACCGGATCAGAGATGATCGTTTGGGGAGGCTACAACGGCTCCTATCAAAATACGGGCGGAAGATATAACCCGCTAACAGATACCTGGACAGCAACCAGCACCACCAATGCCCCGGTGGCAAGGACATATCATACCGCAGTCTGGACCGGGGAGGAGATGATAGTTTGGGGAGGTTTTAGTGGCTCACTTCAAAATACGGGCGGAAGGTATAACCCGCTAACAGATACCTGGACAGCAACCGGCACCACCAATGCCCCGGTGGCAAGGGCATATCATACCGCGGTCTGGACCGGAACTCGAATGATTGTCTGGGGAGGTCAAGATTCAGGTGGCGCGCGGAATACCGGCGGACAATATAACCCTACGAATAATACCTGGACCGCGACCTCCACCGGGGCCAATGTCCCGCAGGCCAGGTGGTGGCCGGGTTCGGTCTGGACCGGGAGCGAAATGATCATCTGGGGAGGCTATGGCGGGTCAAGCACCTTGAATACCGGAAGCAAATACAACCCCCTGACTGATACCTGGACCGTGGTAACAACGACCAATGCGCCCTCGGCTCGCGACAAACAAGCCAATGTTTGGACCGGTTCCGAGATGCTGGTCTGGGGCGGCGACGCGGGTGGTTCAGTACGGCTGAACACCGGCGGCAGATACAATCCTGTTACCGATTCCTGGTCTACAATTACAACTGCCGGCGCTCCTTCCGCGCGCTGGCAGCCGGCTGCGGTCTGGACCGGAGAAGAAATGATCATCTGGGGCGGAGATTGTTCGCCTCTGGAAAACACGGGCGGGAATTACGATCCCTCGCTGGATGCCTGGGTCCCAACCATCGCTGCCAATGCGCCATCTGCCAGGACCAATTTTGGCGCGGTGTGGACTGGCACCGCATTGATTGTCTGGGGTGGCTATAGCAGCGGATATCTGGCCGACGGCGGCGTTTATAGAATCGGCGGCGATCTTGAAGAAGGCGATCATACTTTTTCCGTCCGCGCTTACGACGCCGCTTTGAATGTTGATCCCACCCCCGCCACTTATACGTGGACCATCGATATGACTGCGCCCGATACCTCTCTCACATCTTTCCCTGACAATCCAACCAATCTCACGGAGGCTGATTTTACCTTCGTGTGCAATGAACCGGATTGCACGTTTGAGTGCCGGCTGGACAGCGGCGCGTGGTCGTCATGTTCCTCGCCCCAGCATTTTGACGGACTATCCGAAGCGAGCCATAACTTCCAGGTCAGGTCCATGGATGCGGCCGGCAACACCGATCCCTCGCCTGCAATTTACACCTGGGTTATTGACGTAAGCCCCCCGGAGACTTTCATCAATAGTTATCCGGCCGACCCCACTAATCTCGACAGCGCGATTTTCGGATTAGGCTCCAGCGAACCCGACTCAAGTTTTGAATGCAACCTGGACTATTCAGGCTGGGAGCCGTGTTCTTCGCCAGTTACTTATAGCCTGCTGCTTGAAGGAATGCACAATTTCCAGGTTCGGGCCACTGATTTAGTGGGCAACACCGACCCGACCCCGGCAAGCTACACCTGGACCATTGACACAATTCCGCCGGAAACGAACATCACTTCCGCGCCGCCCGACCCCTCCGGCAACAACTTCGCCACTTTCACGTTCAGCTGCAATGAAGCCGGCTGCACGTTCCAATGCAATCTGGACAGTGGAGGCTGGCTGGCCTGCTCGTCGCCGGTTGATTACATCGCTCTGACCGAGGGCGCGCATAACTTCCAGGTCCGGGCAACTGACCCGGCAAACAACACTGACCCCAGCCCCGCAGTTTATAACTGGACTATCAGCGCCAACCCGCCGGACACGTCCATAACCTCGATGCCGGCCAACCCGTCCAATTCCTCCAGCGCAAACCTCGAGTTCATTTGCAGTACTCCTCCTTGCACGTTTCAATGCCGGCTCGATGGGGAGTCCTGGTCGGCGTGCGCATCGCCGAAGAATTACTCAGGCCTTTCAGATGGCTCTCATAATTTCCAAGTCCGCGCCATTGATGCCCAGAACAACATCGATCCTTCTCCGGCGAGCTATACCTGGACCATTGACTTCACTCCGCCGGATACCCAGATAACCTCTCAACCTCCCAACCCGAGCGCCCAACCGGACGCGGCTTTTACCTTCTCATGCACCGAACCGACTTGCACTTTTGAATGCCAGCTTGACGGAGGCGGCTTTGAGGCCTGCACTTCTCCGAAGACCTATACCTCCCTGGTTGACGGTTCTTACACTTTTGAAGTCCGGGCTCAGGACATTGCCGGCAACCTTGACCCAACTCCTGCGTCCTACACCTGGACCATTGATGCCACCCCGCCGGATACCAACATCATCACCTATCCGCCCGACCCCGACAATGCATCTGTTGTAAATTTTACCTTCAACTGTACTGAACCGAGCTGCACTTATGAATGCAAGCTCGATTCTGAAGCCTGGGAGTCATGCGTCTCGCCGAAACCATATGGGGCGGCTAATGCATGGACTCCCACTTCCATTAGCAATGCGCCGACGGCCCGTTATTACCACACGGCCGTCTGGACCGGGAGCGAGATGATTGTCTGGGGGGGGTACAACGGGTCTCCTCTAAATACCGGCGGCAAGTACAATCCCGCCACTGATTCCTGGCTGTCAACCTCCACATCCGGCGCTCCCGCGGGACGGAGGTTCCACACCGCAGTCTGGGCTGAATCCGCCATGATTGTTTGGGGAGGATATACCAGCTCGGTGATTACCAACACTGGCGGCAGGTATGATCCCCCAACCAATTCTTGGACAGCAACTTCTACGGTAAACGCTCCTGCTGGAGCCTATTATCATTCAGCGGTCTGGACCGGATCGAGGATGATTGTTTGGGGTGGACGAGATTCTTCTGCAAACGCCGTTAACACCGGCGGTCAATACAACCCTTCGGATAATAGCTGGACCGCGACCTCAACCGGGGCCAATGTCCCGCAGGCGCGGTGGTGGCCGGGATCGGCATGGACCGGGACCGAGATGATCATCTGGGGAGGGTATAGCGGATCTTTAACCCTGAATACCGGGGCAAAATTTAACCCTTTGACTGATACGTGGACAGCTATCACTAATACCGGCGCGCCTTCTCCGCGCGACAAACACGTCATGCTATGGACCGGATCGGAAATCCTCATATGGGGAGGAGACCATGGTGGCGGTATAGCGTTAAACAGTGGCCGCAAATATAATTCCGTTCTCGATTCATGGTCTGCCATTACAACCACCGGCGCTCCTTCCGCCCGCTGGCAGCCGGCCGCGGTCTGGACCGGTTCGGAAATGATCATCTGGGGCGGAAATTGTTCGCCTCTGGAAAATACGGGCGGGAAGTACGATCCCGCTCTGGATGCCTGGTACCCAACCACCACTTTCAATGCGCCATCGGCCAGGACCAATTTTGGCGCGGTGTGGACTGGCGCCGCAATGATCGTTTGGGGAGGTTACAACGGATCCTATTTGGACACCGGCGGCATATATGAGGGCGACCCGTTGCCGGAAGGCAACCACACATTTTCTGTGCGCGCTTACGACACCGCTTTGAATGTTGACCCCACCCCCGCCACTTATGCGTGGACCATCGATAGGACTGCGCCCGATACCTCTCTCACATCTTTCCCTGACAATCCAACCAATCTCACCGAGGCTGATTTCGCCTTCTTATGCAATGAACCGAGTTGCACATTTGAGTGCCAGCTGGACAGCGAAGCGTGGTCGTCATGTTCCTCGCCCCAGCATTACGACGGACTATCCGAAGCGAGCCATAACTTCCAGGTCAGGTCCATGGATGCGGCCGGCAACACCGATCCCTCGCCGTCAAGTTACACCTGGGTTATTGACATCACCCCTCCGGATACTTTCATCAATAGTTATCCGGCCGACCCCACCAATCTCGACAGCGCGATTTTCGAATTAGGCTCCAGCGAACCCGGCAGCAGCTTTGAGTGCAACCTGGATGCCGGCGGCTGGGAGCCCTGCGAATCGCCCGGCACTTATAATTTGCTTTTGGAAGGACCGCATAACTTTCAGGCTCGGGCCATTGACATCGTAGGCAACATTGACCCGACTCCCGCGGAGTGGTCCTGGACCATTGACCTCACCCCGCCGGAAACGAACATCACTTCCGCCCCGCCCGACCCCTCCAGCAACAACTTCGCTACCTTCACGTTCAATTGTGACGAGCCCGGCTGCACGTTCCAATGCAATCTGGACAGCGGCGGTTGGCTGGCCTGCTCGTCGCCCGTTGACTACTTCGCTTTGGCCGAGGGCGCGCATAACTTCCAGGTCCGGGCAACTGACCCGGTAGGAAACATCGAACCCGTCCCTGCAAGTTACAGTTGGACGATCAGCGCCAACCCGCCGGACACCACCATTACCTCGCAGCCGGATAATCCGACCATTCAGACGGGCGCCACCTTCAGCTTCACTTGCACCAAAGCCCCTTGCACCTTTGAGTGCCAGATCGACGGCGGCGGATTTGGTTCTTGCGCCAGTCCCAAGGGCTATACCGGCTTGCTCGAAGGCAGTCACACTTTCGATGTGCGGGCAATTGACGGTTTCGGCAATGTTGATCCCACTCCGGCGAGCTATACCTGGACCATTGACTTCACTCCGCCGGATACCCAGATAACCTCCCAACCTCCCAACCCGAGCAACCAGCCGGACGCGGTTTTTAACTTCACCTGCACGGAAGCGCCTTGCACTTTTGAATGCAGGCTTGACGGAGGCGGCTTTGAGACCTGTACTTCTCCGAAGGCCTATACCTCCCTGGTTGACGGTTCCCACACTTTTGAGGTCCGGGCTCAGGACCTTGCCGGCAACCTTGACCCAACTCCTGCCGCCTACACTTGGACGATTGATGCCACCCCGCCGGATACGACCATCACTTCAGCGCCGCCTGACCCGTCCGGAAACAACTTCGCTTCCTTCACATTCAATTGCAATGAGCCCGGCTGTACGTTTGAATGCAATCTGGACGGCGGCGGCTGGCTGGCCTGCTCGTCACCCGTTGACTACTCTTTGGCCGATGGCGCGCATAACTTCCAGGTCCGGGCAATTGACCCGGCAAACAACACTGACCCAGTCCCCGCGGCTTACAGCTGGACGATCAGCTGCAACCCGCCGGATACAATTATCACTTCCAACCCTCCCAATCCGTCCAACTTCCCGGACGCGACCTTTACATTCACCTGCAATAAACTCCCGTGCACGTATGAATGCCAGATCGATTCAGAAGCTTGGGAGTCATGCGTCTCGCCGAAGTCATACGCATCTGGGGGGGGCGAGCTATGGACTGCCACTTCCCTGACCAGTGCGCCGACAGGCCGTTACTTCTCCACTGCGGTCTGGACCGGCAGCGAGATGATCGTATGGGGAGGCTATGGAACCTCGCCGTCTTACAAGAATGACGGTGGCAGATACAACCCGGCAACTGACAGTTGGACCGCAACATCAACCACCAATGTGCCCGCGGGAAGGTATTATCATACCGGGGTCTGGACCGGGAGCGAGGTGATAGTTTGGGGAGGCTATACCGGCTCGGCGACAAACACCGGCGGCAGGTATAATCCCTCAACCGATTCCTGGACCGCAACTTCGCTGACTAACGCTCCCCAGGCAACGAGGTATCACACCGCGGTTTGGACAGGCAGCCGCATGATCGTTTGGGGCGGACGAAATTCCTCAAGCGCCGCTATTAATACCGGGGGACAATACAACCCTTCGGATGATACCTGGAGCGCGACCTCCACCGGGGCCAATGTGCCGCAGGCGCGCTGGTGGCCGGGATCGGTATGGACCGAGACCGAGATGATCATCTGGGGTGGCTATGGCGGCTCAAGCCAACTAAACACGGGAAGCAGATACAATCCGCTGACTGACACCTGGGCCTTGGTGTCAACAACCAACGCGCCCCAGGCGAGGGACAAACAAACCAATATTTGGACCGGGTCGGTGATGCTGGTCTGGGGAGGCGATGGAGGAGGGCCTACCCGGCTGAACACCGGCGGGCAATATGATCCTGGCAGTGATTCCTGGATCGCTATGACAACCACCAACGCTCCCTCGCCGCGCTATCAGCCGGGTTCGGTCTGGACCGGAAGCGAAATGATCATCTGGGGCGGAAATTGTTCGCCTCTGGAAAATACGGGAGGGAAGTACGATCCCTCGCTGGATGCCTGGATTCCAACTGCCACGCTCGATGCTCCGTCCGCCAGGAACAATTTTGGCGCCGTATGGACCGGCGCGGAAATGATCGTCTGGGGAGGCTATAACACTGGATATCTGGCAGACGGCGGCGTTTATAAAATTGGCAGCATGCTTGGGGAAGGCGATCATACATTTTCAGTTCGCGCGTATGACGCAGCCTTGAACGTTGACCCCACGCCCGCAGTCTATGATTGGACGATTGACTTAACTCATCCCGAAACTTCAATTACATCTTCGCCGGATGACCCGTCAGGATTTTCGGATGCTTCTTTTGGATTCACCTGCAACGAGCCGGGGAGTTCCTTTGAGTGCAAGCTGGACACCGGAGCTTGGACAGCGTGCTCGTCGCTCGCAACCTACACCTCCTTGAGTGATGGCAGCCACACTTTCCAGGTCCGGGCAACCGATGCGGCCGGCAATCTGGATTTGACCCCGGCGAGCTACACCTGGACCATAGATATCACTCCTCCGGAAACTTCCATAAACAGCGGCCCGTTCAATCCGACCAACCTGACCAGCGCGCAATTCTTTTTCAGCTCCAACGAACCCGGAAGCTTTGAATGCAACCTCGATTCCGCGGGCTGGGAGCCGTGTTCTTCCCCAACCACTTATGACTTGCTTCTTGAAGGCCCGCATTATTTCCAGGTCCGCGCAATTGATACTCTGGGCAATATTGATCCTACTCCCGCGGAATGGTACTGGATCATTGACCTCACCCCGCCGGAAACCACCATCACTTCAGCCCCGCCCGACCCCTCAAGCAACAACTTCGCCATTTTCGAGTTCAGTTGCAGCGAACCCGAATGCACTTTTGAATGCAATCTGGACAGCGGAGGCTGGTCGGCCTGCCCGTCGCCGGTTGAATACATCGCTTTGGCCAACGGCGCACACACTTTCCAGGTCCAGGCAACTGACCTGGCGGGAAATACCGATCCTACGCCTGCAGTCTACAACTGGACGATCAACGCCAACCCGCCGGATACCACCATAACTGTAATGCCGCCGGACCCATCCTATTCCAACACCGCGAGCTTCGAGTTCAATTGCAGCGCTCCACCTTGCACCTTTGAGTGCAACCTGGACTCGGCCGGATGGTCGACTTGCACTTCGCCGCAGACCTACGCCGGTGTGCTGGACGGCTCGCACAACTTCCAGGTCCGGGCAATAGACGCCCAAAACAATATTGACCCTTCACCCGCAGCATACACCTGGGTGATTGAAACCTCCCCGGATACCATAATCACCTCCAACCCTCCTGACCCCACCAATTCCGGAATTGCGGAATTCACTTTCACCTGCACCCATGAGCCATGCACCTACGAGTGCAAACTGGATTCCGGAGCCTGGGAGCTTTGCTCATCTCCCAAATCCTACACCGGAACCGAGAGCTGGACTCCGACTTCATTGACCAACGTCCCGTCTGCGCGCCCTTACCCAACCGGCGTGTGGACCGGCACGCAGATGATTGTCTGGGGCGGCCAATATACGAACACCGGAGGCAGGTACGACCCGGCGTCCGACAGCTGGACCGCGACCTCAACTACCAACGCCCCAAGCGCAAGATTCTATCACACCGCTATCTGGACCGGGACGGAAATGATTGTCTGGGGCGGGTATCCCGATTACAACACCGGCGGCAGGTATAATCCTCCCACCAACACATGGGGCCCAACATCCACAGGCGCCAACGTGCCGTCGCCGAGGCAGAATCATTCCGCGGTCTGGACAGGCAGCGAGATGATTATCTGGGGAGGAGTGGTCGACAGCGGCGGATGGCAGTACCTGAATACCGGCGGCAGATATGATCCAGCCACGGATAGCTGGGTCCCAACGTCAGTTAGCAATGTACCTTGGCAAAGGTGTTCTCATACTGCGGTCTGGACCGGGACCGAGATGATCATCTGGGGCGGAGACGGCGGAGCAACGGGTGGTACTACGCTTAACACCGGAGGAAGATATAATCCGTCCACCGATTTGTGGACCGCGACCTCTCTCACCAATGCTCCTCCAGCGAGACGCCAGCATACTGCCGTGTGGACCGGAGATGTGATGGTTGTTTGGGGAGGAGCCAGTTCCCAGGAAAATTCCGGCGGCAGGTATGAGCCGGACGGCGATTCATGGACTCCGACCTCCCTTGTCAATGTCCCGGGCGGACGTTACGCCCACACCGCGGTGTGGACCGGGAGCGAGATGATTGTCTGGGGAGGTTATGCAGTCACCAACACCGGCGGCAGATACGATCCGGTATTGGATATCTGGTCGTCCACCTCTCTCGTCAACGCCCCCGCCGCACGGGGTTACCATGCCGCTGTATGGGACGGCAGCCGCATGATTGTGTGGGGAGGTTTGAGTGGTGGCGGGGGGGGGCTTAATACTGGCGGCAGATATCAATACCAGGGGCTCGGGCTATCCTCCGGTTCCCACGTTTTTGCGGTCCGCGCCTACGACGCCGAATTGAACGTTGACCCTACGCCGGCGACTTATTCATGGAGCATGGATATGAACGCTCCCGATACCTTGATTACATCCGGTCCCGCCACCAAGACCTATTTTGACGACGCCGAGTTTACGTTCCTTTGCAGCGAGCCGTCCTGCACTTTTGAATGCAACCTTGATTCCCAAGGCTGGCTGCCTTGCGAATCTCCCATGATTTATTCCGGGCTTGCCATTGGCCCGCACAGTTTCGAAGTCCGGGCCATGGACCTCGCCGGCAACCTCGACCCGTCCCCGGCCGAATCCAGCTGGACTGTGCTGCCCCCGGCGACGGATGACGCTTATGAGCCTAATGACACGCAGGCGGCAGCTTTTGACCTGAGTCCTTACATAGGTGGTTGCCTGACCAACCTTTCAGGCGAAGGCATAGCGAATAACGACGACTGGTTCTATAATTATTGCGACAATTACCATTGGCTGTACATGATTTTTCTCGTTTCTGACGACACGGATGGAGAACTGGATCTCTGCGTTAACGGGACCTGCTCACGAAATCCCGGTAATAACGAGAGCTACTATGTACCCGACCGCGGCGATTATTATATACAGGTCGAACTTATGTCCGGCTCAAATGTGTATTATGATCTTTGCTGGTACTGATGTCATAAACACGAGGGCCGCTTGAGCCCCCGAACTGCCGTGGTCAGAGCGTCACATTACAATCCCCTCGCGCTTTTATTAAGCAGGAGTCGGGTGACTAGCTTCGCGCGCTGTCCCTAACCCATGAACGAGAAACAAGAAACCAGGAACGGGGAACCCAAGACCTCGGTTCTATCTGCCCCCTGTTTTTGAGCACTTTTTGTGTGCCTGAAACTGCCTGCAAGTCATTGATTTCAAAGCCAGACAAAATGTGTTTAAGCAAACTAAAATTGTGCAGGATTGCCTTAATCTTCTTTTTCCCATTCATTTTCAGTTCTGTGCGAGCGATTTTCATGGCGATTTGTGTGAACATTTTTTGCTATTAATAGAGGGAGGAGATGCTCCAGCAAGCTGTCGCGTTTCGGCGTTTCTGAGTTTCGGAGTTTCGGTGTTGGAATTAAAACCCGGAACCCGGAACGCGGAACACGGAACATCGCGAAGCGAAGCGGAGCAAACGGCAGTGCAGAGAGCCGGTTCAACAAACGGGCCGGGGGTCTGGCCTTATCATCGCAGTCAAACATCCGCGAAAAGGCCTGACCCCATCTTTGCCCGTTTGTTGAATGGTCTCCTGCGGCGCGGACCTCGAGGGGTCTGGCCTCAGCAACATGCCCGAGCTTCAGCGAAGAGGCCTGACCCCATGATTTGCGCCGCAGGATGGAACAGCTCCGCACTAATCAGGCATGAAGGAATGAGGAAAGCAAGTTCCGCCTATGTCGCAATCGAAGCTGCCAACCTGGACCATGGCGGAGGGTTCCGGCTCCAGTCAAGACGGAGCCGGACGGCCGGCATCCCTGTGGGGTCAGGCCGAAATCCCCTGGGGTCAGGCCCAAATTCATGGGGTCAGGCCTTTTCGCAGAAGAACGAACTGCGATGATAAGGCCAGACCCCTCGGGCCTGACCCCGCGAATTCGGGATTTCGGCCAGACCCCTCTCCGGCCCGGCGAGAATTCGGCGCCAATCGCGGCGTCTCCCGCGCCCCTTTCGCTCCAACTTTTGAAGAAAGTTGTTCCGAAGTTTCGGAAGCACGAGCGAGTCGCTCGAGCTGGTTCCGATGTTCCGAAGTTAAACTCCGAAACACCGGAACCCCGGAACAATCTTTCCGCCGCCAGTCTCGTCCTGCATCTGCGCCGCAGCGCCGCGCCCTAAATCATGGGGTCAGGCCGGTCAGGTGGGGTCAGGCAAAATGGGGTCAGGCCTTTTCGCAGGAGAACGAACTGCGATGATAAGGCCAGACCCCTCGGGCCTGACCCCGAGAATTCCTGACCGGCCAGACCCCCTGGTGCGCGACGCCGCGTGCCGGCTCTCGGATGACAGCGACTAATGACCGTTCTTTGACAGCGCATTGTTACGACGCAGTGGAGCTACAAAATAGTTCCGCAGTTTCGGAAGCTCGAGCAAGGATGCCCGAGCAGGTTCCGAAGGTTCCGAGGTTTGAATTTCTGAACATCGGAACTCCGAAACGCCGGAACGTCGGAACCTTATAGGCTTGGATGCGTTTTTTCATTGTTCGATGCGCGGACAATCATGGGGTCAGGCCCCGGGGTCCGCGCAAGGCCGGGCTCGCCTTATTTCCGGCCCTGATCTAGATAAAGGGATAACCGGACTGGCGGGCATTTTGCTGAATCCCGCTTTAAGGCGGGACGACGCGGAATTGGATTGGTTTCCGCCGGACCTTAACTACGCAACGCAATTGACAGACAAGAGTGTCCGTCATCCGAAGTGTTGAATTTCAAAGATGCTATTGCTATGCCCGGAATGTCCGCAGACAGGAGTGTCTGCGCCCCGAAGAAAGGCGGAAGGGTCAAAGGGTTGAAAGGAATCCATCTTGAATTCCAACTCCTAACACCGAATTCCTTCCTTATCAACCCATGCTTTTAGCGCCTTTTATTTTTTGCCTGGATTTGCCGCCGCGGATAATTCAACGCTACCCGTCTGTTCATTTTCGGACCAAGGTTGAAAGCTAAAGTGGTCCAACGCTTAAAAAGGCGAGGGCAGGGCAGGGGATCGCTTTCGGGCGCTATTCCCAAAGTTTGCAACTCCGGCTGGTTTTGCTAGAATATCTGACTGTCTCAGGCTCTGCTCAATTTTCGGGTGGATGATTGAGCGGTAATAATTTCGGGGGATGTAATGGCAAAGAAGATCAAAGTCAGCCGGAAGAAGATCAAGAGGCCGGATGAATTCTTGAGCGGATCGGACCGGGCGATCAAGTATTTACGCGCCAACAAGAACCTGGTTTACGGGGTGGCGAGCGGGGTGATCCTGGCGGTGCTGGCCTTCAACCTGGTGAACTATTCCCTGAGCTCGCGCCGGATCAAGTCGGAAGCGCTCCTGACCGAGGCGTTCTCCATCCTGAACACGCCGCTGACCGACCAGATGACCAGCGAACAGATTCTCAAAGGCTCCAAGACCTACGCTACGGGCAAGCAGCGCAGCGAGGAAGCGATTTCCAAGTTGAATGAGGTTGTCCAGAAATTCGGTTCCGGCACCACCGGGCTTGAGGCCCGGTACCGTTTGGGCGAGGTCTATTTCCAGAACGGCGAATTCGCCAAGGGCGTTGCGGCCTATCAGGATTTCCTCAAGGAGTTCAAGGCCCGGAAGGACCAGCCGGAGTTCCTTGAGTATTCCGCGTACGTGGGCCTGGGCAAGAACTATTACGAGTTGGCCGACTACCCGAAGGCGGTTGAAAATTTCACCAAGGTGGTTGACTCCAAGAAGGGCGGGGCATACAGCGCGGAAGCTTCTCTGGGTCTTGCGCGCTCGCTGATCAAGCTCAAGGATTTTGCCAAGGCCAAGGAGCATTTGGACTCGGTGGTTGCCCAGAGCCCCGGCACGATCTATGAAGAATTGGCCAGGCTGGAAATGGCCAAGCTGCCGGCTTCCGCGGGCGCGAAATGAAAAAAATTCCGGGTTTGCTGGCGTTCCTGGCCCTGGCTCTTCCCGCTCTGGCCCGGGACCAGGTCGTGGCGCTGGACCCCGCGGCTCTCATCCGCAGCAAGTATAATTTTTACGAAAGGGCAGGGGTTACCGGGCGGGACGGCTATTCCATCGCGGTCTCCAGCCGGGGATGGATCGTCAAGTTGGATGATTCCGGCAAGGCGCTCTGGCGAATCAAATCCGGATGCGTTCCCGGAAGCCCAGCCGCGTTAGATGAGCAGATGGTCTATTACCCCTGCGAAAACGGTCAATACCTTGCCCTGGAATCAGCGACCGGGAAGCAATTGTGGAAATACGATTTTGCCGACTCGGTGGCTTCTCCGGCCGCGATCGGCGAGGACTTTATCATCTTCCAGACCGGGGACGGCCGGGTATTTTCGCTCAACAAGTCCGATGGTTCCCTCAAATGGCTCGCGCGGCAAACGGCTCGGTACAACCTGTCGCTGCGCCCGGCAGGAGCGCCGCTGATCCTGGACCGCGTCATTTATCTGGGCATGGCTGACGGCGTATTCGCGGCGTTGAACGTCGAGTCCGGGGACCTGATCTGGAAAAGACGGATTTTTGAACGGCCCATAACCTCGGACATTGACTTTCCGCTCATTTACGACGACCAGGCCATTTATGCTTCGTCCCGCGAGGGCATTTGCTCGGTCTCAAGGACCAGCGGCAAGAATTACTGGTGCCTGGATGAGCAATTGGCGCTGGCCCCGGCGCAGGACGCCGATGCAATCTACGCCCTTAGCACCGCGGACGAACTCCTGATTATTGATAAGCTCGCGGGCAAGGCCTTGAAGAGGATTGCCATTGAACAGTCCGGCTTGGCCAAATTCGAATGCCAAAATCCTTTGCTGGTTTTGCCGGATCAAGAGGACGTGTTGATCGTGTTCAGCAACAAGATCATCCGAATTCAGCCCCAGTCCGAGAAGCCCAAGCTGGTCAGATTCTTCACCCGCCTGATCCAGAGTGCAGAATTTTTGAATCAAAAGCTATATCTCATCAGCTCAAAAGGGCTCCTCATTTTGACTGAAATTTAATCCTTTATTAATCAGCAGCCTCCAAATCACATCGTCCTTAAGATAAGTTATGTTAAGTTTGGAAAAAGGGATCTGAATTTGAGGTTGTTTTTAGGCTTTTGGATAAAAATCAGGGTTTGTGCCCTATTTCAGGCTGAGCCTGGCGATAGCCCAAGGGAAGCTTGAGATGATTTCAATGGCAGTGACTTCTGATTTCATCATTCCCGATGAATTGATGGCATTCTCAATTTTTGCGGCCAGGGAATTCAAAGAGAACTGGTTTACATGTTCCGGATGCTCGCCGAATCGTCCGGCGTATTTTCCGAAAGCCAGGTTTGAAATCTGGTACCAGGGCCAAGCCGGGACCGACAAAATCAACGCGCTCCTCGATACCCTCACCCCTTCCTGGATCAGCTTTTCCCAATCGCGGGCGTGTTCAAATACCTCCAGGAAAAGCGAAAGGTCAAAACGGTTGTCGGCAAACGGGAGTTGGCGGCCGTCAAGCATGACCAGATCGCGGTGGAGAATTTTCTGGGCTGCGCCAAGTCCTGTGGCATTAAGGTCTCCGCCCAGGTAATCAAGCCCTGGGAAAGCCCGCGTGACCAGATATGCCGCCAAGCCATCCCCGCAACCAACCTCCAGCACACACCCTGCTCCGCGGGTTTTCCCGATCATTCGTTGCACGTTCTTGAAAAACCTTTCAAGAAACAACCGCTTCAGCGGATTGCTCGAGTAATACTTGAAACGGGACTGGGGGCTGACTAGGGGCTGGAATTCATGGGGAAGGTTCAGCATTTTCAGGTTCTCACCGCCCTTTTGAGAACTTCCATCAACATCCGCGGACGAGTCATGATTGGCAGGTACCTGGCGACAAACCGTCCCGGGTGCCTGGCCATTTGTGAAAGGTTGTGCTTCCAGAACCATTTGCGCCTCATCTGGAAAATTTCGCGCCGGGTCCATTCCGGGGTATTGAGCGAGCACTCGAAGTAGTCGATCTGGTCGAACTTGTAATCTTTTTCAATATATCCTTTTTCGCGGCAGACCCTCAAGATTTCCGTCCCGGGCAGGGGGTTGGCGATGAAGCAGCTGATGCGGTCAATGTCCAGGTCGCTTGCGAATTTCAAGGTGTTTTGGACCTGCTGCCGGGTCTCGCCCGGAAAACCAATGATGAAAAAACCGTAAGTGCCGATTCCCTTCCGGCGCATCAGCCGCGCCGCGGCCTTGACCTGGTCCAAATCCGTGGGCTTGTGGATGATGTCGCGGAGCACGTCCGGATCTCCGCTTTCCACCGCCAGCGTCAGCTCGTAGCAGCCGCTTTGCTTCATCAGGTCCAGCATCTCTTCGTCGATGTTGGCCACGTGCACGCCGTTGGGAGTGTTCCAGGTCACGTCCAGTTTGCGGTCGATCATGCCCTGGAAGATCTCCTTGGCGCGCTTGGTGTTGGCGGACAGATTATCGTCAAAAAATTTGAACTCGCGGACGCCGTATTTCTTGACCAGCTCTTCCATCTCGAGGAGCACGTTTTCCGGCGAACGGGTCCGGTATTTGTTTCCCCAGAAATTGGTGGAGGAGCAGAAAGTGCACCGGTAAGGGCAGCCGCGGGAGGTGATCATGTTCATGAACGGCCGTCGCTTGAACACTATTCCCATGGGCTGGCTGATCCGGTCGTATTCCTTGAGCGGGAAAAGTTCGCGCGCCGGGAACGGCAGCTCGTCCAAATCCTTGTGCGGCGGACGGAAAGCGCTTTCCTTGTAAGCCCCGTCTTCCCTCCAGGCCAGGCCCGGAACCGTCTCCGGCCCCTGCCCTTTCGAAATCGCCTCGCACAACTCGCGCAGCGTGAACTCGCCCTCGCCCCGCGCAAGAAAATCAATCCCGTCCTGCTCCAGGCACTCCCGGCTCAAAAATGTGGGATGGCTCCCGCCGGTCACCGTGATGATCCCCGGGTCAATTTTTTTTGCGCGGCGGGCGACCTCAAGAGTGTTCTGAAACTGGCTGGAAAAGATGCAGGAGACGCCCACCAGGTCGGGCTTTATTTCCGCGATCCGGCGCTCGATCTCGTCAAAGCTGAGCCCGTACCTGCGAAACCCCGGCCTGATCTTATCATCATGGTTGTACCCGAGCACCGCCGCGTCCAGGACCAAGACCTCCACCCAGTTGCGCATGAACCCGGCAAGGTAGGCGATCCCGAGCGGGAGATGACTCTGCTTCATGCTCTGCACCGAATAGCTCACCGGCGGATAAACCAGAAGCACACGCCTGATTTTTTTGCCGAGCAGGCTTCTCTGGAAACTCATCGGGATTTATTTTAACACAGCCGGAGAAATTATGAATTGCGGAAATCTTCAGCGCGATTGGCTAGCGCCCTCTAGCCGCACTCTTGATGATTCCCAGCAGCATTCGCGGTCGGCTGAGGACGGAGAGGTATCTGGAGGCGAATCTTCCCGGGTGTCGCACGAGTTGGGTTAGGTTGTGTTTCCAGAACCATTTGCGCCTCATGCGGGAAATCTCCTCCCCGGTCCATTCCGGGGTGTTGAGCTTGAATTCATAATAATCGATATTGGCGAAATTGTAGTCCTCTTTGACATACCCTTTTTCCTGGCAGACCTTGAGGATCTCGGTCCCGGGCAGCGGGTTGGCGACAAAACAACTGATACGGTCGATGTCCACCGAGCTTGCGAAATCCAAGGTGTTCTGGATCTGTTGGCGGGTTTCGCCCGGAAAGCCGATGACGAAAAATCCATAAGTGCCGATCCCCTTCTTGCGCATCAGCTTTGCCGCGGTCCTGATCTGGTCCAGGTCCGTCGGCTTGTGGATGATGTCGCGCAGCACGTCCGGGTCGCCGCTCTCCACCGCCAGCGTCAACTCATAGCAGCCGCTCCGCTTCATAAGCTCCAGCATCTCTTCGTCAATGTGCGCCACATGCACGCCGTTGGGGGTGTTCCAGGTGACGTCCAGGTTGCGGTCGATCATGCCTTGGAAGATTTTCTTGGCCCGCTGGGGATTGGCGGTCAAATTATCGTCAAAGAACTTGAACTCGCGCATGCCGAACTTGTGCACCAACTCTTCCATCTCATCCAGCACATTGGCCGGGGAACGGGTCCGGTACTTGTTGCCCCAGAAATTGGTGGACGAGCAGAAGGTGCAGCGGTATGGGCATCCGCGGGAGGTGATCAGGCTCATGAACGGCCGTCGCTTGAACACCATGCCCATGGGCTGGCTGATCCGGTCGTATTCCTTAACGGGAAAAAGGTCGCGCGCAGGGAATGGTATTTCGTCCAGGTCCTTGTATGGCGGCCGCGCCGCGCTCTCTTTGTACTCCCCGCCTTCTTGCCAGGCCAGGCCCGGCACGCTCTCAGGCCCCTGCCCTTTCGAAATCGCCTCGCACAACTCGCGCAGCGTGAACTCGCCCTCGCCCCGAGCGATGAAGTCAAACGCTTGCTGCTCCAGGCACTCCCGGCTCAAGAAGCTGGGATGGACTCCGCCGGTTATGGTTATGATCTCCGGATCGATTTTTTTAGCCCGCCGGGCGACCTCCAGCGCGTTCTGGAACTGGCTGGAAAAGATGCAGGAGATGCCCACCAAGTCCGGCTGGATTTGAGCAATCCTCTTCTCGATCTCGTCAAAACTGAGCCCGTATCTGATGAATCCCTTGCTTACCCGCTCTTTGCGGTTGTAGCCAAGGATCGCGGCGTCCAGGACTGAGACTTCGGCCGAGTTGCGCATGAACGCTGCAAGGTAGGCGATGCCAAGCGGGAGGTCACCGCACATTATGCTCTGAACGGAAACGTTCACCGGCGGATAAATCAAGAGCACGCGCCTGATTTTTTTGCCGATGACGGCCCTCTGAAAACCCATCACGCTCTATTTTAACACAGTCGGGGCAATTATGAACGCGGCTTTCGCAATCTGCCGATGAATCGATCAGATGTAGTTCCCGCCGGAGTTTCAGCGTTCACCGCCAAGTCCAGACCGCCCTCTTGATGACCGCCAGGAATATTCGCGGGTTGGCGATGATAAACGGGAGATATTTGGCGAGAAATCTTACCGGGTGCCTCAGGAACCGGGAAAGGTTGTATTTCCAGAACCACTTGCGCCTTATTTGGTGAATTTCCGACCCGGCCCATTCCGCGGTATCGAGCTTGAACTCGTAATAATCGATCAGGTCGAACTTGTAGTCCTTGTCGATATATCCTTTTTCGCGGCAGACTTTCAGGATTTCGGTTCCGGGCAGGGGGTTGGCGATAAAGCAGCCGATGCGGTCGAGGTCCAACGAGCTTGCGAAATCCAGGGTGTTCTGGATCTGTTTGAGGGTCTCGCCCGGGAAGCCAATGATGAAAAAGCCGTAGGTGCTGATTCCGATTTTGCGCATCAGCTTTGCCGCGGTCCGGATCTGGTCCAGGTCCGTGGGCTTGTGGATGATGTCGCGCAGCACGGCGGGGTCGCCGCTCTCCACCGCCAGCCCCAACTCGTAGCAGCCGCTCCGCTTCATAAGCTCCAGCATCTCCTCGTCAAGGTTGGCCACGTGCACGCCGTTGGGGGTGTTCCAGGTCACGTCCAGCTTGCGGTCGATCATGCCCTGGAAAATTTCCTTGGCCCGCTTGCTGTTGGCGGTGAGGTTATCGTCAAAGAACTTGAACTCGCGAAAGCCGTATTTTTTCACCAGCTCTTCCATTTCATCCAGCACATTTCCCGGCGAGCGAGTCCGGTACTTGTTGCCCCAGAAATTGGTGGACGAGCAGAAGGTGCAGCGGTAGGGGCAGCCGCGCGAGGTGATCAGGTTGGCGAACGGTTTTCGCTTGAAGATGACTCCTAAGGGAAGGCTGATGGCCGCACTTTCCCTTAGCGGGAAAAGGTCGCGTGCGGGGAACGGAATTTCGTCTAGATCCCTGATCAACGGTCGTACAGCGCTTTCTTTGTATTCCCTGTCTTCGCGCCAGGCCAGGCCCGCGACGGTCTCAGGCCCCTGCCCTTTAGAGATCGCCTCGCAAAGTTCCCGCAGCGTGAACTCGCCCTCGCCCCGAGCGATGAAATCAATCCCGTCCTGCTCCAGGCACTGTTGGCTTAAAAATGTGGGATGGCTGCCGCCCGTGATGGTGATAATCCCCGGGTCAATTTTTTTGGCACGCCGGGCGACCTCCAGCGTGTTCGAAAACTGGCTGGAAAAGATGCAGGAGATGCCCACCAGGTCGGGCTTGTATTCCGCGATCCTGCGCTCGATCTCGTCAAAACTGAGACCGTGTCGGAAAACTCTCCGGCTGACTCGCTCCTTATGGTGGTATCCGAGCACACCGGCGTCCAGGACTGAAACCTCGGCCGAGTTGCGCATGAATGCGGCAAGGTAGGCGATGCCTAGCGGCAGGTCGCTGCACATAAAGCTCTGAATGGAAACATTCACCGGCGGATAGATCAAAAGCACGCGCCGGATTTTTTTGCCGATGATTGCCCTCTGAAAACCCATTGGGGTTTATTTTAACACACATGGGCGAATTACGAATGCTGAATTATGAATGCTGAAATCTGAAAATCCTTTTTCGCTGTCGCGCGGCATAGAAAGTCATTTTCTTTGCAGTTTGCATAAAACCTTCTACAATCAGTTGCCATGAAATGCCGGGTATGCAAGGGCGAAGCCACGATCAAGCTGGAGAGCTACAACACCAAGCTGTGCGAGAAGCATTTTCTGGCTTTTTTCGAGCGCCGGGTGCGGAACGGGATCGCGGATTTCAAGATGTTCGGTCACGAGGACAAGATTTTGATCGCGGTCTCGGGCGGGAAGGACAGCCTGGCGTTGTGGGACGTGCTCAAGAACCTGGGCTACAACGTCACCGGCTACCACTTGGTGATCAACATCCCTGACTCCTCGGAAGACGCCCTGGCCAGGAGCCGGGAGTTCGCGGACCGCATCGGCTCGCCGCTGATCGTGGAAAATCTTTCCGATCTGCTGGACGCGGATATCAAGAACGCTGCGCATCTGATGAAACGTCCGGTCTGCTCGGTGTGCGGCATGGTCAAGCGCTACCGCTTCAACCGGCTGGCGAATGAAAAGGGGTTCACCGCGGTGGTCACCGGTCATCACCTTGACGACGAGTCCGCGGCTCTGCTCGGGAACCTCTTGCACTGGCAGGAAGGCTACCTTGCCCGTCAGTACCCGGCGCTGGACGCCAAGCCGGGGATGGTCAAAAAAGCCAAGCCCCTGATCTACGTGAGCAAGAAGGAAATCGAAATCTACGCGCAAATCAAGCAGATCAATTTCGCGTCCTCGTCCTGCCCCTACGCCGACGGCGCCACCAGCCTCGAATACAAGGCGGTGGTCAACCAGCTTGAAGAAAAAATGCCATCCACCAAAATCTATTTCCTCAAAACCTTCTTCAAGAAATACCGGCAGCTTTTCAAGGACACCCAGCTTGAAGAAATCGGCGAACTCCACAAATGCCCGGAATGCGGATACCTCACCGCCGGACCAATCTGCAACTTTTGTCAACTAAAAGCCAAGATAGCTGGAAGAAAAATAAGAGTTGACGGGATGATAAGATGATAGGATTTGTCCTGCGAAGTCTCTCCTTGTCCTGACCCCCGTGGGACGAAGCAGGATGCCAGCTCAAAGGCAAGATTGCGGGCAGGAACGCTGCAAAGAAAGTATGAATTATGAAGGCTGAATTCTGAAATTTCAGAATTGATAATTCAGCATCAGTAGTGTCCGGGGAAAAATTGCGAAATTTTCCACGGACGCTCGCCGCAGGCCCATTTGACGGCTCCGGGACGAGTTGCCATTGCCATACCCCATCAACTGGACAATGATCCACGCGTCTTAACCTGCGCTTGAAATTGCTTTTCGATAGCCCGGCCATTCATGGCCGGGAACGGCGGAGCCCCCTCCCTTTGCTTCGGCCCGCGCCCCGCGCGGGCCGAAGCAGGAGGGGGGTGGCCCCGGTTCCCCGGCGCTGAAGCGCCGGGCTATCGAAAAACTGGCCTACCGGTCAAATTATTTAGTTGATGACCATAAGCGCCGGGCTATCGAATCCGGCAGTGAGTGGAAAATTTTTCCCGGGACAGTAGTGATTGCCAAAGCCGGATTCGCATATCAGTTGCCGGAGGATTACGATGATTTCCGGGCCGCGCCGCTTCTGTGCGCGGGCATCATCGGGTGGAGATCGCTCAAGCTGAGCGGGGCCAAGAAAGGCGAGACCCTGGGCCTGTTCGGGTTCGGCGCCAGCGCGCATATCGTGGTCCAGACCGCGAGATACCTGGGGATCGAGGTTTTTGTTTTCAGCCGGAGCAAAGAGCACCAGGAGTTGGCGAAAAAGCTGGGCGCGAGCTGGGCCGGAACCGCAGACCAGCACCCGCCCCGGCCGCTTGACCGCGCCATTGTCTTCGCTCCGGCCGGAAAGGTCGCGCTGGACGCGCTCAGGCATTTGCTCAAAGGCGGGACCGTGGCAATCAACGCGGTTTACATGGACAACATCCCGGAGATCGATTACAACCGGCTCTTGTCCGGAGAAAAAACCATCCGCTCGGTCACCAACCTCACCCGCCGGGACGCCACGGAATTTCTGGAGCTCGCGCCCAAAATTCCGGTCCGGACCGAGGTTGAAATCTTCGAATTCAACGACCTCCCCAAGGCGCTCCTCCTCCTCAAACAGGGCCGCATCCAAGGCGCGGCAGTTCTCAAAATCTAGAATTATGAATTCTGAATTATGAAGGATGAATTTGTAAAATGCTGACCAGCAGCCCGGATTTCATTTGCAATTTGACAAGCAAAGCGAAAAGCGGTTAAATTTAAGAAAATAATTTCGCGGGAGCCGAGAGGCTTAAAAGGGAAGGCGGTGAGCAAGCCGCCACGGGCCCGCCGCTGTAATCGGGGACGAAACCCGCACGCATGGAAGCGACGCCACTGGGCGCAATCCCGGGAAGGCGCGGGGATTAGGAAGATCCGAGAGTCAGAAGACCTGCCTGCGAATTATTGGCGGCCTGCGAGGGACCAGGCCGGGCCAATATAGGTTCAGGGGTGCAAAACAGGGACATCCCCGGACCCGGATTAAAAACGGGTCCGGGGATTTTTATTGAGCAAAGGAGAGGCAAACCATGAAGAGATTGAATTGGGCTGCGGTGGTTTTGGGGCTGTTCTTATCAGGCGTGATTTCAGGCCAGGAAGCAGCTGAGGAGCAGGAAAAAAATGAGGACCTGACGGTTGATGTCGTTGTTACTCCGAGCCGGTATGAGAAGCCGGCGGGAGAAGTGGTGAGGGAGGTCGAGGTCGTGAACAAGAAGGAGATGGATTCCAAGGGCGACAAGACGCTGTCGGAGGTGATCGCGGACACCCCGGGCGTTGTCAGCACCCGGAGCGGGGGATACGGCGGAACCACCACCGTGTCCATCCGGGGGTCCAAGACCGAGCAGGTGCTGGTGATGATTGACGGCATCAAGATTAATGACCCGATGAGCACCGGTGGCGAAGCGGCTGCGGAGCTGATCTCTCTCCCGGGGGTCTCGCGGGTGGAGGTTTTGAAAGGACCGGCCAGTTCGCTTTACGGCTCGGACGCGGAAGCCGGGGTGATCAACCTGATCTCGAGCCGGCCCCGGCTGGGCCAGGGCGCCAGACTGTTTTTTGAGGGCGGAAGTTTTACGACCTACAATGAAGTCCTGGAGGGATGGTTTGCGCGGCCGGACTATTACATTTCTCTTTCCGGCGGGCAGTTCGATACCGAGGGGATCAGCGCGGCCGATTCACGAAAAGGCAACCACGAGCGCGACGCATACCATAATACGAATTTCGGCATCCGCGGCGGTGGCCGGCCCGCGGACTGGCTGGAACTGGAATTGGTCGGGAGGATCATTAACACGAACACCGAGATCGACACCTTGAATATGACCACCGGCCTGCCGGAGGATGATCCGAATTACGAGGTTTCGGGACAGACGCTGCTGGCCGCGGGACGCGCGATCATATTCACCGGCGCTCTCAAGCACCGGCTGGAATATCAATATGCAACCCATGAGCGCGTGTATGACAATGCCCCTGACAAACTCCATCCCTATGATACGGACAACAGCGAATATTACGGCGAACTGCGCAAGGCGGTCTACCAGGCGGAATTTTCGCCCACGACATCGGACAAGCTGGTCTTGGGAGCGGAATGGCAGGACGAGGCGGGCAGCAACGAGATCAAGGGCGAAAGCCAGTGGGGACCATATGACAGCGAATTGGAGAAGAAAAGCGTTTACACCCAGAGCGCATTTGCTCTTTTTGACCATCACCAGTCCCAGTTCGGAGTCATGGCCGGCGGCCGCGGGGACAACAACGAAAGTTTCGGGTACCACACCACGGGCGAGGGCGGGTTTTACCTGCAGCCTTTTGAATGGGGCCCGCGGCTCCGGGCGCACGCCGGCACCGGTTTCAAATCGCCGAGCCTGGACCAGTTGTATGGAAGGAGTTCGTGGGGAGTTTACGGGAATCAAAACCTCCAGCCTGAAACCAGCGTGAGCTGGGAAATCGGACTGGAGCAGGCGCTCCTCGACCGCCGCGTGCTGCTCAGCGCAACCTGGTTTGACACCTATTACAAAAACATGATCATCTACGCCTTGCCAATCGGGCCCTATGAAAACCTCGGCGAGGCCCGGGCCCCGGGATGGGAGGCGGAACTGCGACTCAAGCCGGTGGATTCTCTGGAAATGAAGGCTTCCTATAGTTTTGTGGACGCGCGGGATTCGGAGAGCGGGGAGCAGTTGTTCCGCCGCTGGGGCGAGCGCTACACCTTCGGGGTTGATTATTGTCCGGTCAAGCAGATTGAGATGAGTCTGTGGGGAGTGCACCGGGGTTCCGCCCCCGACCAATATTCCACAACCAAACTCCGGCTGGACCCATACACGGTGGTCAACTTCAGCACCAAGTGGCGGCCATCGGACCAGCTCGCGGTCAGCTTCCGGGTGGATAATATCTTCGACCAGGAATATTATGAGGTTTACGGGTACGGCGTCATGCCGCTGACTTTTTACGGAGGAATGAGCTGGGAACTCGGAACTCTTGCTTCGAAATGAGAAGGCATAAAACCATTCTGGTTACGGGCGGGGCGCGTAGCGGCAAGAGCCGCTACGCGCTCAGCCTTGCCGCGCCTTTCCGCAAAAAGACGCTGATAGCGACCCTGGAGCCCAAAGACGAGGAGATGAAGGCCCGGATCAAAAAGCACAAGAGCCAGCGAGGCCGGGACTGGCTCTTGATCGAGGAGCCGCTTAATCTGGCAAAGGCTTTGAAGCGCGCCTTTTCGAAAAGCGATTGCGTGGTCGTGGACTGCATCACTCTCTGGCTGACGAACCTTTTGCTGGCGGGGAAAAAAGAGCAGGCAATAATAAAGGAGTTGGAGCAGCTATGCGGCCTGGTCTCAGACCCTCCGTGCCTGGTGGCGGTTGTGAGCAACGAGGTCGGGCTGGGGATTGTGCCCGCGGATGCGCTCACTCGCCTTTTCCGGGATTTGCAGGGCGCGGCCAATCAGATGCTGGCGCAAGCTGCTCAGGAGATGGTGATGATGGTGGCGGGGGTTCCGGTCAGGATCAAAGGACGTCGATGAGGCTGGTTGAAAAGACAATAAGGAACATAAAGAGCCTGGACCATGAGGCCATGCGCAAGGCCCGGGTGCATCAGGACAACCTGACCAAGCCGGCCGGAAGCCTGGGCCGGCTGGAGGAACTTGCGATCAAGGTTTGCGGGATTCGGGGCGAGTTCCGGCCGGTGCTCGGGAAGAAGCGGGTGGTGGTTTTTGCCGGGGACCACGGGGTGGTTGAAGAAAGCATCAGCGCCTATCCGCAGGCGGTGACCGCGCAGATGGTTCATAATTTTCTGAACCGGGGCGCGGCCATCAACGCGATTGCATCACGGAACGGGGCGGAAGTGCAAGTGGTGGACATGGGTGTGAACCATGATTTCGGCGCACTGCCCGGACTGCTTGCCAAAAAAGCGGCCAAGGGCACTTCCAATTTCACCCGGGGACCGGCCATGAGCATGGAGGAATTGCATTGGTGCCTGGAGGCCGGAATTGAGAGCGCTCATCAGGCAAAAAGCGAGGGCGTTGATTTGATCGCGGCCGGAGACATGGGCATCGGCAACACCACGTCGGCTTCGGCGCTGTTCTGCGCGTACCTTGGTTTTTCGCCCGGATCAGTGGCGGGTCCGGGCGCGGGAATCCGTCCGGAGCAGGTGCGGCACAAGGCGGAAGTGGTGAGGAAAGCCTTGCGGGCGAATAAAAATTCGCTCTCGTGCCCGTACCGAATTCTTGCGGCGCTCGGAGGGTTTGAGATTGCGGGCATGACCGGTCTTTTCCTGGGCGCGTGCGAAAAGCGCATGGTCGCTTTGGTGGACGGGTTCATCGCCACCTCCGCGGCGGTGGCCGCGATAAGAATCTGCCCGCGCGTAAAGGACCTGCTCATTTTCAGCCATCTTTCGGAGGAACCCGGCCATCGGCGCGTCCTGGAAAAATTGAAGGCACGGCCGCTGCTTTCGCTTGACCTCCGGCTGGGCGAAGGCACCGGCGCCTGCCTGGCCATGTCCTTAGTTGAGGCCGCGCTTGCCTGCCACAACCAGATGGCGACCTTCCGGAGCGCGGGGGTCTCGGGAAAAGAAAAATGATCAAGTCCCTCCGCGCGGCTTTCAGCTTTCTCACCATCCTTCCGCTCACTCATTCCGAGACCGAGGGCGACGAGCTGGCCGGCTCAAGCGCATGGTTCCCGCTGGCGGGGTTTGCGCTCGGGGCAATTTATTGGGGCACGGCCTTTCTGCTTTCAGGCCGGGTGAACCGGCAACTGCTCTGCTTTCTCATCCTGGCCCTGATGGCGCTGATAACCGGGGCAATTCATATCGATGGTCTGGCGGATTTTGCCGACAGCCTTGGCGGCAGGGATCGGGAAGAGCGCTTGAGGATAATGCAAGACCCTCACCAAGGCAGCTTTGGAGTTATCGCGGTGGTGTTGCTGCTGCTCGGAAAATTCCTCGCTCTTGACTCCCTGGTCTCCGGCCGGCACCTGGTCGCGCTGCTGGCCGCGCCGGGGATGGCCCGGCTCAGTCTCACCCTGTTGCTCGCCACCACTCCCTATGCCCGGGCCTCGGGGCTGGCCACGGAATTTTCCCGGCGCGGAAAAAGCCGGCAGGCGGGACTGGCGCTTGCAATCACCCTCGCCGTCATTATTGCGCTAAACCAATGGGTCTTGTGGGCGGGCCTGGCCGCGGTCCTGGTCATAACTTTTTTGTTCAGGCTTCTGGCCCAGCGGCTCCTGGGCGGTTTCACCGGAGACGTGCTCGGCGCCTGCGCCGAGTGCTGCGAACTGGGCGCGCTCCTGGTCATCGGTCTGTTCGCCGACTGACTATTTCAGCAGCGACTTATAGAGACCGAGATACTCCCTGGCCGAGGCTTTCCAGGAGAAGTCTTTTTTCATCCCGTTCTTGACCAGCCTGTCCCATTGCTTGGGCTGGTAGTAAACATCCAGCGCGCGCTTTAAGACCGTGAGCAGCTCCAGCTTGGACGCTTCCTTCAACTTGAAGCCGGCGCCGTTTTTGGGGTCGGCGATGAAATCTTCAACCGTCTCGTGCAATCCTCCGGTCTCGGTCACCACCGGCACCGTGCCGTATTTGAGGCTGATCAACTGGTTGAGCCCGCAGGGCTCGTAGCGGGAGGGCATGAGGAACAGATCGGCTCCGGCTTCTATTTTATGCGCGAGCTGGTCGTTGAACGCGATCTTGATCGCGATTTTTCCCGGAAACTTTGCAGCGGTTTCCTTCATCAGCTTCTCGTATTTTTCCTCGCCGGTGCCCAAGGTGACCACCTGGTATCCCATCTCGACCATCTCCGCCATGGACTCGGCCACCAGGTCCATCCCCTTCTGGAGGGCGAGCCGTCCGATGTTGCCGATCAGGGGCTGGTTGCCCGGATCCAGTCCCAGCTCCTTCTTGAGTTGATCCTTGCAGGTCTTCTTGCCGCTTAAGTCTTTGACGGAATATTTTGCGGGAATGTATTTATCGATTTCCGGGCTCCAGACTTTGTAGTCCAGGCCGTTGACGATGCCGTAGAGGTCATTGGTGCGGGTGAGGAGCACGCCTTCGAGCTTGGCGCCGAACTGGGGAGTCTGGATCTCGCGCGCGTAGGTTTTGCTCACGGTATTGATCACGTCCGCGAACATGATCCCGCCTTTGAGGAAATTGATGTTGCCGTAGAACTCCAGGAGTTCGGGGGTGAAATAGCTATCGTCGAGTCCGATCTGTTTGAGGTCGTATTTCCAGAAAACGCCCTGATAGGCCAGGTTGTGGATGGTGAGCAGGGTCTTGAGCCTGCCCACCCGGGGGTCGTCCTTGTAGAGCGTCTTGACGTAGAGCGGGATCAAGGACGCCTGCCAGTCGTGGCAGTGCACCACCTCCGGCTCAAAACCGCCGGCGCGGATGAACTCAACCACGCCCCGGCTGTAGAAGACAAAGCGGGGAGCGTTGTCCTCGTAATCGCCCTTGGCCGTGCCATAGAGGAATTCGCGGTCAAAGTATTCGTCGTTGCGGATGAAGAAGACCCGGACGCCATGGTGATCAGTCTCAAAAACCTCTCCCACCTTGATCACCGTGTCCTCCATCACCTGCACCGGGACCGAGACCTTGATCCCGGTGGACTTGAGTTCAAACCGGTCGCGGACGCCCCGGTATTCCGGGAGAATCAACGCAGGCTCCGCTCCCAGCCTGGCCAGTTCGCCCGGAAGAGTCCCCACCACGTCCGCCAGGCCGCCGGTCTTGGCAAACGGGACCGCCTCGCCCGCGGCAAAGAGCACCCTGATCTTCTTCGGCTTTTTCACCGCCGCCGGCTTGCGAGCCGAAGTTTTACCTTTTACCGCCATGTCGTCCCCTCCTTTTCTCCAGTTCCAAGTTATAAACCTTCTCCAGGCGCTCGCCCACTTTGTCCCAGCCGAAACCTTGCTCCGCCCTTTGCCGGCCTTTGGCGGCCAGGCGCTCGCGCAGGGACTTGTCCGCAAGCACGCGCCTGATGGCTTCCGCAAGCTGCTCTTCTCTACCCGGATCAACCAGGATCCCGGCCGCGTCCTCGCCCTCGCCCACCACCTCGGCCAGACCGCCCGCCCGGGTGGCGACCAGCGCGCTGCCGCAGGCCATGGCCTCAAGCGCCGGCAGGCCGAACCCCTCAAACAGGCTGGGCGCCACAACAACTTCCGCCTTATTATACTCGATTATCAATTGTTCTCTACTGATTTTTTCCAGGAAAGTCACCCGGCCGGAAAGCTCCATTTGCCTGACCAGGTTTTTCGCGTAAACCCGCTCCGGGTTGAGCCGGCCGTCAACGATCACCAGGCGCGCCGGCTCATCCAGCCGCTTGAGCGCCCGGAGCAAAAACAGGATGCCCTTTTTGCGGTCCTCGGAACTGCCCACGAAAACGATCCTGCCCGGAATTTTTTCAACCTCGGCCCTGCGGCGGAAGACCCCGAGCTCAACGCCGTTGGGTATGGTTTCTATTTTTTCCCCGGGAATCCGGTACCAGCGGCTGATCAATTCGCAAGAGGTTTCGGAGACCGTGATTATTTTGTCCAGCCTGCGCGCCACCAGCTTCTGCATCAGAAGCGGGTAATACAGGCTGCGCCGGACCTTGTCCAGCAACCCGGGCATCTGCCGCAAGTCCTCCTTCCGGTCAACCTGCAGCGGGTGATGCACAGTGGAGACCACCGGCAGGCCCAGCCGCTGAATCAGGAGCAGCCCGTAACCCAGCGACTGGTTGTCGTGCACCAGGTCAAAGCGCTGCCCTTCCGAAAGCATCTTCCTGATCCGAAGATACGCTCTCAAGCTGAACGCCAGCATCTCCGGGTTGTTGCCCAGCCGGCTGAGTGAGAGTTCGGCCAGCTCCAACGGCTGGAAGACTGAAAACGGCCGGTCAACAGGGATCGCGCTCCGGCCGGGCTTGTTAACGTAATTCTGGTCCGGAATTTTTATTACCCGCGCAAACGGCATCTCCGGCGGATAGGGCGGGCCCGCCAGCACGGTCAGCTCGTGCCCGCGCTCGGCCAACGACCGGGCGAGGTAATAGAGGTATACCCCCTGCCCGCCGCAATAAGGATTTCCTCGATAGCTTAGCAGACAAATTTTTAGTTTTAGATCCAAGACTCGGTTGCTTTTTTTAAATAATGCGCGATTGGCGGAGATATGTCAAGAACATTCAAGTGGCCTATGATTTTTGATCCATGGTTTATTTTTAGCGGGTAATGTCTATTCAGAGGAATTCAAATCGAAGATTTCTTTGGGGCCGTTGGCATATAAAATTATTTGATTCAAAACGTCCCTTCCAACCAAAGTGTATTCCTTGGGCATAGATATGACCTGCAACTCAAAGTTCATAGAGCCGTTTATTATGAGAGAAATATAATAAGCTGGATATTCTCTTGAAGACTGATTCTTGTCTGTGGGTTGAACTTTGCGTACACCACGCGGTATGAGGCCTAATTCCTTCAAGATCCCATCCGGAATAATTGTCATATCGGCCCCTGTATCAATTTTCCCTTTCGATTCAACTCCGTTACTTTGTCCTATGCGGCAAAGTAATACTGGAACGACCAATTTAAAGGGGAAACTCTCTCTTGAATATTTGAATCTTAGCCTCATTTCACAAATTCTGGAGAGGGCTCTTCTATGGAGGGAAATTCCTCCTCTGCTTTTACAATGAGGACCACCTCATCGGGATATTTTTGATCGATCCTTTTAGCAAGCCTCAAGTCATCCAAATCGGAATCTATTATCTTCGCTTCCTTTATCGCGACAAACTTGCCCCTATATTTCACATCCTTTAGCAAATGATTTTTCATCTTTTTAAAATGAGCGAGTTCTCTATTCCAATTGGCCATGTGGATTTCGGGTTCTGGAAAGCATTTCAAAATCTGGACTCGCAACATATCAGGTTCACTTTTCATAGCCCTAAAGGCGAATGGTTTTGAGACGCCACCTAAGGTCCAAACACGTTTGCTTTTGTACGAAGGCGAACGCATGCCGCGATAATAATCACCTATATTTCGCCGCTTTGATTGCTCGAGATTGCTGACCTTCCGTTCCAACCGTTTGACTCTTTCTTCCAAAAGATGAGATTGGGTGGACTTATATTCTTTGCCTCTAAAATCCGCCTCAATTACATTGGAAGAATTTGATCTCATTGTAATTTCTTTCTGTATTTTTCCATCTCTTGTTTTATCAATGAAAGTGTTTCTATAATATAACATAATGCTCTGTAATCTAATTCCACCACTATGTCTTCTGTTTTTCGATCGCTGAAAGTCATTTTCAATAATGCAGTCGGTTCGTTATTTTCTTCGGATAACATGTTCATTTTTACGGAATCTATTCTCCATAGCAGATTGGAGATAGTGGGAATGATCTCGGGCGCAAGCCTTGTCATTTCGGTGATCAATTCACTATTGTGCCCAAGAAACTCCCGCACAAATATTTCGATCACTTGATCAGGATAAGAGATTTTCTTAAGTTCCTTCCGAAGATCTTGTTCTTTCAGCCTGTTGATTATGGCGGATCTTAGCAAGAAAATTTGAAGATCTAATGCTGAGCCGATCTTCTCTTTTTCTTCATCGGTCTTCCCTGATAACCATCTTTCAACCTCAGCATCGATGTTCCTTTTCGGGTACCAAGCTATAGCATTTTGGATTATCTTTTCGCAGAGTTCATTACCGAGGGACAAAAAGGATTCAACGTCGTTGAGAAAATCGTCAGGAGTTTTTCTCCCTTTAAAGAAAACGAGGGTCTCATTTTGGTCTTGCATCTCTTTTAGCCGCCTCTACCTTTGCTAACAACAAGAATACTCATTTCCTTGCGAATGTCAAATCTACTGATGTTGAAAATCTTTTTCATTGGTCTTGACATCTGACCTTAGTGCACCTGGAATTAGGGCTTGACATCCCTTTCCTTTGCCTTGATAGTCATTGCCGCCTGATGTGCTGATTCTTTCATTAATCTTCAAGTTTTGTCAAAAGATCAGGGGTTGGGGACTTGGGGCATGGGAGGGGTTCCGGGCGCTGGTTCCGGCGCGGTCTCTTCGGGAGAGGGCTTTTCCAGGAGTTCGTCTTTCTTTTTGAACAGGGAGGAGATTTGCCAGTTGGACAATTCGAAAATGACCGGCAGGTCCTGGCGCTTGGCGTAGAAATTGTCCTTGCCCTTGACCGAAAGCCCGAGCATGAGCGTGTAGTTCTTGCCGCCGACAAGGGTCGCGGTGATTTTCCGGGCGGGCTTTTCCAGGCCTGCTTCCTGGGCGGAGACCAGGGGGAATCCCTGGGTCTTGAGCTTGGAGAGCGACTGGCAGATGCCGTCCACGGCCCAGGATTGCGCGGGCAGCCGGCTCTGAGCCTCCATCACCACCCACTTGCTTTCCTTGGCGTCCTTGTCCAGCCAGACCACGGTGACGCCGTCCTCGATCTTGAGGGTCTTGCAGTCCGTGGGCGCGAATTCCATTATTTTTTTGTCGCGCCAGGTGTCGCTGCCGCGGTCGAAAATTGTGATCAGGTTTTCATAGGCCAGGCAAACCCGGTCATCGCCTTCCTTGCGGAAATAACTTGAAGCATAGGTTGCCCCGCGCTTGCCGATGAACAGCTGGGCCGCGGGCTCGGCCTTGGAGGTGTAGATTTTTACCTGCAGCGCCTGGTCCCTTGCCAGCTCAAAGCGCGCGAACTCCGACGGGCCTGAAGCCGCCTCGGTCGCGCAGTTAAGTTTCTTGAGCGCTTCCAGCGCCTTGTTCACGGCCTCGCCGTCGGCCTGGTATCCGCCCTCGGTCTCAACCACCCATTGCGATCCTCGGAGCGAAAGGATGTCGGTCTTGGCGCCCTTGCTGATCTCGAGTTTTCGGGCCTGGTTCAGGTCCAGTCCGGAAAAGACCTTGCTTGACTGCTCAACCTTTTTCTCGCTCCTGGGCTTGATGGCTTTTTCCCAGCCGATGATGATGAGCACGGCCGCGATCAAGAGCGCGCCGGAAACCCATACCCGCTTGCGGATCATTTCCCGGCCTCCTTGCTCGCCGCGGCCCAGGCCTTCTTGGCGCGGCGCCGGAACTGGAGCCTGGCCAGGCCGTAGATCACCACCGCCACCGGCAGCACAAACGGCCCGAGCACCCGGGCCAGGACCAGGTCCAAGCCGGACACGTCCTGACTGAACGGCCGGTCCATGCTCACCCGCGAACGCACGCCGATCAGCTTGCCGCCCAAAGTCATCGAGTCAACGGTATTGAGCACAAAGTCAAGGTTGGAGCTGCCCAAATTGAGATAGTCGTCCCTCACAAACCTGCCGTTGCCAACCAACAGGATGGACGTCTCCGGACTCTGGTCCAGCTTGGCCGGCGGTTTTTCAGTTTCTCCGGACTCCGGCTTGGGCGCGGGCTTTCCCGCGTAAAAACTCTTGAACGCGCCCTGGAGCAGGACCGCCAGGGTCCTGGACTTCTCTCCCCCGTCCGCAAAAGGCATGGGAGGAGGAAGTTTATTGGGGTCCAGGCTGAATTGTCCTATTTGCGTCCAGCTCTTGGGCGAAGTCCTGAGCAGTTCCGTCGCGTTTACGCCGTCCCTCTTGACAACTTCCAGCGAGCTTGCCCAGGGCAGCACCACCGAGTCCAGCGAATTGATGATCGCGTTATCCTTCACCAGCTCCAGCTTCTTCATCACCGGCACGTTGAACTTTACCCAGAGCGGATAAGGCTGCACCAACTGGAAGATGCCCTGGCGGAACGCGACCTTCTCGTTGATCACGTCCAGCACCAGGTCGTGGTTGCGCTTGACCCCGTAGCTTTCAACCAGGTCGTCCAGGCCGTCATCTTTGGGGAAGGCCATCAGGTATTCCTCGGCCACCTCGGCGCCGTCGAGCAGGAACAGGACTTTGCCGCCCCGCATGATGAACTGGTCAATGGCGTATTTATCGGGTTCCGGCACTTTGGCCGGGCTCACCACCACCAGAACCGAGACGTCCTCCGGAAGCGCGGGGCTGGAACCCTGGTCCACCACGCTGAAGTTATATTGCCTCTCAACCGCCTCGCGCAGGGTTTTGAGCTGCCTGAAGGCGTCGGGCTCGTTGTGTCCTGCGAGGAACCCTACTCCGACTTCTTTTTCCGAGGAGAGCTTGAGGATGGCGCTGGTGACGGCGTATTCGAAATCTTTCATTTCGAGCACGTTGGTAAATGCCTGGCGCTGGTCAAGGTAGTTGATCTCCACCGCGAGGTATGCCTGCCGGAGCGAGAGTTCGCTTGCGCCCTGCACCTGGTAGGGTATGGGCTCAATGCCCCTTGAGCGCAGTTCGTCCTGGACTTCCGGCCGGTCCTCGGGGTCCACCACCAGGAACCTGACCTTGCCCTTGCCGTAAACTTTATATTCCGCGAGCAGGTCCTTGATCTGGCCGATGTCGGCGTTGAGCCCGGGCGGCAGGTTGCCGCTGATGAACGCGGTAATGGTCGCCGGCTGTCTCAGGCCTTTCAAAATGGCCTTGGTGGAGTTGGAGAGAGTATAGGCTTTGCCCTCGGTCAGGTCCACGCGGAAGAAGATCTGGTTGCTCACGTAGTTAATCACGCCCAGCCAGCACAGCAGGATGACCAGCCACGCAAAAGAATAGGCGTGGTATGCCCTTTTGCTCAAAAGCTTTTTGACGGCTACGCCCATTTCCTCCGCTCCAGCCAGTACTTGTTGAGCACCAGAAAAAACGAGACCACGCTCAGATAGTAAATGATGTCGCGAGAGTCAATCACGCCCCGGGCGATGGAATTGAAATGCTCGCCCACGTCCAGGTAGCTGATGAAGAACCCTAGTCCCAGCGGGAGCGCGAACCTGTTGAACAGGTCGTTGACTCCGAGCAGGAGCAGGCACACGATCACGCTCCCGACAAAGGCCACGGTCTGGCTCCGGGTCAGCGAGCTCATCATCATGCCCACGGCTATGAACGCGGCGCCCACCAGCAGCACTCCCAGGTACCCGCAGAAGACCGCGGGCCAGTCCGGCCGGCCCAGAAGCGCGGCCGATACCGGAACCACCAGGCTCAGCACAATCACCAGCGCGAAGAAAAGCAGCGCCGCCAGATATTTGCCCAGCACCGCCTCCCAGTCGTTGACCGGGAGCGTGAGCAAAAGCTCGGCCGTGCCCAGCTTTTTTTCCTCGGCCCAGGCCCGCATGGTGATGGCCGGAATGATGAACCACATGCCGTAAAGCAAAAATTCGAAATAGGCGCTGAGGTTGACCTGGCCGCTCCGGATCAGCACGAACCAGACGTAGAGGATGTTGACCGCGCCCAGGAAAATGATGGAGAAGATGTACGCGATCAGGGAGTTGAAATAACCCCAGAACTCGCGTTTGCATACCGCCCACACCCGGCTCATCGCTCATCCCCCCGGGTCAGATGTATGAAAATGTCCTCCAGCGTGCGGCGCTCGTGGTATAGCTCGCCCAGGGTGAAATGACTGCGCGCCGCGGCCGCGAAAATTTCCTCGCACAGCTCCCGGCGCTCTTCGCCGTAAACCTCGTAGCTCAATAGACCCGACTCTTCCCCCAACAGCTTGAAGCCCGTGGCGCCCGGAAGGTTCTTGAACTCACGCTCGATCACGCTCCTGTCTCCCCGGGCCTTGACCCGGTGAACATTGGCGCCCGAAGCCAGACGGCTCACTTCCTCCAACGAGCCGTCCGCGATCAGTTTCCCCTTGTCAATGATGACCATCCGGGAGCAGGTGGCCTCGGCCTCGGAAAGGATATGGGTGGAAAGGATGACGGTTTTTTCCTTGCCCAGCTTCTTGATCAGCTCGCGGATTTCAATGATCTGGTTGGGGTCCAGTCCGGAGGTTGGCTCGTCCATGATCAGGATTTCCGGGTCGTGGACCATGGCCTGGGCCAGACCCACTCTCTGGCGATAGCCTTTGGACAGCTCGGAGATGTCCATTTTCATCACCGGCTGGATGCCGCAGGTCTCAATCATCTTATCGATCTTGTCTTTTTTCTCGCTCTCCGGGATGCCCCGGATGTCCGCGATGAAGTCAAGAAATCCCTCGACCGACATTTCCTCGTATAAAGGGGAATTCTCAGGCAGGTATCCGATCCGCCGGCGCACTTCCATCGACTCGCTCAGGACGTCAAATCCCGCGATCTTGCACCGGCCCTCGTCCGCGGGCAGGAAGCAGGTGAGCACGCGCATGGTGGTGCTTTTGCCGGCGCCGTTGGGCCCGAGAAAGCCCACAACCTCGCCTTTTTCCACCTTGAAACTGATGTGGTCAACCGCGGTTATATGCCCGAACCGCTTGACTAATCCCTCAACCTCTATCATCGAACTTTTTTGACGCTCCCCCCCAAATTTGGTTCCAAAATCAAACATGAATATTACCCGCCATTCCCCCTTTGTCAACCCCCGGGCCGCTTCACCGCAAAGTCGCGAGTCAATTTATTTATTGCCCAAGAACCGCTGGATGCGGTTCAAACCCTCTTCAATCCTTTTGATGTCCGCGGCGTAGGAGAATCGGAGGTATCCTTCGGCGTTTTTTCCGAAGTCGATCCCCGGGGTAACGCCGACCTTGGCTGATTCCAGGATTTCAAAGGCGAACTTATAGGAATCGGAGGTAAATTTTCGGGCGTTGGCCAGGACGTAAAACGCGCCGGTGGGCTCCTTGGTGATGCCGAAGCCGATCTCGCGCAGGCGCTTGACCATGAACTTGCGGCGCTGGTCAAACACCTTGCGCATCTTTTCCACTTCGGGTCCGGCCTGCTTGAGCGCGGCGATGGCGGCGTGCTGGACAAAATCCGCGCTGGAGATGAAGAAATTCTGGGCGATTTTCTGAAGCGGCCGGGCAAAGTCCTTGGGCACGATGCAATACCCGATCCTCCACCCGGTCATGGCGTAGCGCTTGGAAAAGCCGTTGAACACGATTGCCCGGTCGGTGAACTCCAGGATGGAATGCTCTTTTCCCTCGTAAACCAGGCCGTGATAAATCTCGTCCGAGATAATGAGCGGTCCAAGCTCCGCGATCCTCTTCATCCGCTCCGGGTCCAGGAGCAGCCCGGTGGGATTGGCCGGGGAATTAATCATGATGGACTTGGTCTTCTTCCCGATCTTTTCCCGCACCGCCTCCGGCTCGAACTGAAAACCCTCCGACTCATAAACCGGCACGGTCGCGGCCTTGCCGTGCAGGTATTCAATCATGTTGGAGTAGCAGGCGTACGCGGGGTCGGAGACGATGATTTCGTCGCCGGGGTTGAGTATGGCGCTGAAGCAGAGGAACATGGCCGGGGATGTGCCGGGGGTGATTATGATCCGGCCGGGGTCAACCTTGACCTTGTAGCGTGCCTGATAGTCCTCGGCAATGGCCTCGCGCAATTCCGGAATGCCCAGGGAATGGGTGTATTTGGTATGGCCTTCGCGCAGCGCCTTGTTTGCCGCGGCGACGATGCATTCCGGGGTGGGAAAATCGGGCTCGCCCACCGCCAGAACAACCACGTCCTCGCCCGAATTCGACATGGCCACCGCGCGGTCGATAACGTCCATCACGATGAAGCTCGGGATGTCCCTGGCCCGCTCTGTGATCAAATCCTTCATCAACGCTGGATTTTAGACGCTTGGACCGCGCCTGTCAAAATTTTCCGGAAAGGCCGGCTGGGGCTTTTATGCGGGCTCCGGGTTGAGGATGACCACCTCGCCCTTGTTGCCGTCCACCCGGATGGTCTGCCCGGTGCGGATCAACCTGGTCGCTCCCTTGACGTTGACCACCGCGGGGATGCCGTATTCGCGCGCGACCACGCTGCCGTGGCTGAGCGCGCCCCCGAGTTCCACCACGATTCCCGCCGCGGGCAGGAAATAGGGAGTCCATCCCGGGTCGGTAAAAGGCGCGACCAGAATCTCGCCCGGCTCCACACGGTCTTGGGTATTGGCCATGAGGATCACGCGCGCCTTGCCCATTGCCACGCCCGCGCTCACGGCTATGCCCTTCATCATTGGTCCGGCGCTTGTCGAGGCCGGCGCCGGTTGACTAAGCGGGTCAAACCGGCCGATGACCAAAGAAGGCGGCTCCACTTTCAGGTTCTCATCGTATTCCGCCCTGCGCGACTTGACCTCCTGCCGCAAATCAAAATCCAGGCGATTGCCAATGGCCGGAGATAGTTCCTCAAAAGTCAGAAAGAAGACATCATCCCGGGCGTCAATCAGGCCGCGTCCCGCGAACCGATTCCCCAACTCGAGCAGCGCCCGCCGCACGCAGGCCAGATTGCGCACCGCGCCATTCTTCGCGTTCTCCCTCACCCGCATCCCTTTTTGCGCCCGGGTCAAGAACCATTGGAAAATCCCGCGCCGGAACGGGTCGCGCAGCCGTCCCCTGATTTCCGCTTCCAGCTTTTCCCTCTCCCCCGCCTTTTCCCGGTGCAGTTCCAGCAGGCTCCTGGAACTCCGGTCCCGGGCAAAAGTCCGGACCATCTCCAGCACAAAGTCATCCTGCTCCCGCCAGCGGGCCGCGGACACGTCAGCCTCAGCCCGGCAGTGGTGCCCGTGCCAGAACATGAACGCGTCCCATTTCGTGAGAAATGCACTGCCCTCCGGATTTCCGGAAAGCGTCTCCCGCGCGCGCTGGAAATCCTGCGCCCGGTCAACGGCCTCAAAAATTTCCGGAGCCCTTGCCGCCTCTGCCAACCGCCACAGATCGAGTCCGGCCTGCGCGGAATCAACCCCGCCCATCCCGGTAAGCAGGCGGTTGTAAATTGACCCGTCCGAGTCATGGAGCCATCGCCGGCAAATGCTTTCCAGCCACCGGAAGCAAATCAGTCCCACAACCGCAAAGGCCAGACCGTCCTCGGCCAAGCCCGAAACCTCCCGGGAAATCTGATCCGTCCGCTCCAGAATTTCCAACGCGGTCATGCGCTTGTAATCCGTGAGCAGGAATTCCCGGGTCCGGCGGCGAAGCGTCTCTTCCCAGGCTTCGACCTCCATGCTCCGGTGCCGCGCGAGCCAGAGCAGAAGCCCGGGAAGCCTGAGCAGCACCCGCAGCGGCTTGACCTCGGTCTTGGGCAGGTCCGCAACCTTGATCCCCGCCAGCGCCTTGGTCAACTGCTCCTGTTCCCCGCCGAAAAAGTCCGCAAGGTTCCGCTTGCTCGTGCCCGGGAAACTGCGCAGCATCGCGGTTGCAACGTTCATGTTGAAATAGATGCGACCGGCGACCAGGCCCATCACCTCCAGCCGGTCCATGTCCAGGGCCATGCGCGAGCTCAGCGGGCTGAAAAGCGCAAAGACATATTTCTTGATCACCGAAAAAGTCATGGGGGTGATGACGCCGGGCAGGATTTCTCCGGCGTTGGTGTTGGACCAGATCACCCGGTCCCCGGGGGTGTCCTGGACTTTGGGCCCGGTGATGGGCCGGGACTGGAGGATGAAGACCTCGCCATGCGCGATTGCCCATTCAATGTCCTGCGGAGACTTAAAAAGCGCCTCAATCCGGGCGCCCAGTTCCGCTATGCGCCGGGCCTGCTCGTCATCGAGCGAAGGCATGGCGCGGCGAGAAGCGTCCAGGTCCTGCTCGGCCGTGCCCGAGCTCTTGCCCGGGACAATTGCGAATTTTTTCTCGGAGACCTGACGCTCGATCACCTCCATGCTCTGTTTATCAACCGCCATCCGGTCCGGCTGCACCCGGCCCGAGACCAAAGCCTCGCCCAGGCCGAATACAGACTCGATCACTATTTTGTCCCGCGACCCGCTCACCGGGTCGGATGTGAACATCACCCCCGATACCTCCGCAAGAACCAGCTCCTGCACCACCACCGCCATTCCCCCGGACCGCGGATCGATGCCGTTCCTCAGACGATACTCAATCGCGCGCTCGGACCAGGCCGACGCCCAGCATTGCTTGACCGCGGACAGACAGTCCTCGCTCGAGCATACCCCCAGCACCGTGTCGTGCTGGCCGGCAAAGGAATGCGCGGAAGAATCCTCGCAAGTGGCGGACGAGCGCACCGCAAACCGCCCCGGGCCCAGACCGGATAGCGCGGCCGAAATCTCCCGGGCAAGACCGGGATCGAGCGGGGCGGAAACCATGCTTTGCCTCAAGTCCGCCAAAAGCCCGGGACGATTTTTTTCTCCGGCAAGAGCGGCCTCGATTTTTTCCCGAATTGCGGGCCGCTCAATGTGGGAAAGGTATGCCCGGCTGCTGATGACAAAGGCCTTGGGCACGGGCAGGCCGTGCTTGATCAGGGTGTTGAGGTTGGCGCCTTTGCCGCCCATGTCCGCGCTCCTCGATTTCCGCGCGGAAAAAGTTTGCACCAATTTGCCCATCGCCTTCTTCAACTTACCAGCCGCCACACCAAATCTCAAATGATCTTTGTCCGGGCCGCGCTTGCGTTTGACTAGGCCGTCCGCTTGTCCTTATCATTGTCTGTTCGCGGAACACGCCAAGGCGATTTGCGGAGGAAATGATCATGAGCAAGCTGGCGATTCATGGCGGGACTCCGGTAAAAAGCACGGGCTGGCCCAAATGGCCGCAATGGGAAAAGTCCACGCTCGATGCAATGGAAGCCGTTTTCAAGAGCGGGCGCTGGGCCATCAGTTCGAATTATTCGCCGGACGCCCCTCTCCGCGAAAAGGCGTTTGGAAAGGCCTTTGCCGAATTTTTGGGCGCGAAATATTGCGTGCCGGTTGCCAGCGGGTCAGCCTCCCTGGAGTTGGCCATGGAGGCTCTGGGCATCGGCGCCGGGGACGAGGTGATCATCCCGGCTCTGACTTGGTGCGCGGACGCGGTCGCGGTGGTGGACGTTAACGCCATTCCGGTTTTTGCGGACGTTGATCCGGCCACGCTCTGCCTCTGCCCGAAAGCGGTGGAGGCCGCAATCACCAAGAAGACCAGGGCCGTGATCGCGGTGCATTTATACGGGAGCCTCTGCAACCTTGACCAAATTCTGGCCGTGTGCAAGCGGCATAAAATATTCTTGATTGAGGACTGCTCGCACGTGCACGGCGCCATGTGGCGCGGAAAAGGCGCGGGAACTTTCGGCTCAGTCGGCTGCTTCAGCACCCAGCACACCAAGCTTTTAGCCTCGGGCGAGGGCGGGGTCGCGGTGACCAACAGCCTGGAGCTGAAAACCCGGATCGAGCAGTTGAAATCCAACAGCCGGAAATACATTGACAAGCCCGTTCCCGGCAAGCTGGAGATTGAATGGTCGGGAGAGCTCATGGGCGGGAATTACAGCATGACCGAATTCCAGTCTGCGATTTTGCTGGACCGGCTGGGACGGCTCCCGGAGCAGACGCTCAAGCGGCAGGACAACGCCAAATTCCTGGACGACGAACTATCGTCCATCCCCGGGTTTGAGCCGATCATTCCATTGGACCAAGTCACACGCCGCGCTTACTATTACTACGTGGTCCGCTGCGACCGGAACTTCTGGAAGGGAGTGGAAACCGAAACCATCCGCGCCGCGCTCGCAGCCGAGCTTATGGCCGCGGCCGAGCGAATCTATCTCCCGCTCCACAAAAGCCCGCTCTTCCGGCCTCTGACCAAGAAGCGCCACCAGCTCAGCAAAAGCTACGTCAACGCGCTCAAGAAATGCGCCAAAGTCAGCCTGCCCCACAGCGACGCAGCTTATGCAACCTGCATCTCCATCCCCCACCCCGTGCTCCTCGCCGAACGCAAAGACATGCAGGCAATCGTGGATGCGTTTGCAAAAGTGGCCGCGGCGCGCGAACAATTGCGGCGTTAGGAATCTGGCACTTGGTAGCTTGTCCTACGAAGTCTCGGCTCGCTTGAACCCTCATGGGACGAAGTAGGACCAGCAATCGTGGACGCGTTTGGCAAAGTCTCGAAGGGGAGAAAGGACTTGAAGTAAAAAGGCATCGCTTAGCGACAGGTTCTTTCTATTTGCTTTGCTGATACTTTGTATAAACGAAATTGAGTGGCCTAACCTGGATGCCTAAGAATGAATCGGTCAATCCGTCCAACATGTTTATTGCATTTAGTTCAAGTAGCCTGTATTCATTTTCAATGATTTCAAAATACCATTTTTTCTCGAAAGATTGTGCCGGATTCGATGCCTTTATTACCATCCTTAGACAATATTTACCTGTCTCCCAGTAACATATTTTTGTAAGGTTGCTAAAGCTTTCTACCCTATCCTGATGATCAAGATACATTTTCTGAAATGTCTTAAATTTCTCTTCAAAATCCTTGGGGTTCCCCTCTGTGCCAACATGACTGGGACACTCCCCCTATGTTAAATTAATGTAGATGGGCGGGGGAGGCAAGAAGATGGAAACACTATCAGGAACGACGGGGATCATGGGCAGTTCGGGTGAAACGGAGC